>FPIB01000013.1_pt1 | contig 34670 bp, 36 predicted proteins | sample 1057271 | NCBI WGS metagenome assembly FPIB01 (sample SAMEA4473313, study PRJEB15554) | hydrothermal vent metagenome | biome: marine basaltic hydrothermal vent biome; feature: marine hydrothermal vent; material: water | place: Pacific Ocean | collected 2011-06-14/2011-07-23 | depth 1199 m
ATGCTACCCAAGTGCCAAAGATTTGAGCTATCTGTTGATATACGATTACAATCTAAATTTGGAAAAAATATATGGCAGTGCCGCTTCGTTAAAGCAAAGCTATTTTGAAGGCGGTTATCTGTATGTCCCTACATATGATTATGAAAAAGATTTTCTATTTGATGAGGATCTAAAGCTTGTCCGGGTTCAAAAACATAAAGCAAGAAAATCCAAAAAAGAGAGGATTGATATAGACTCCTTTTCGCTTTATTATGCTCCTTCAAAGAAATTGGTTGTCTATGGAGACTCTTTTGCATTTAAAATCAATACACCCGATGGTGCAGAAGTTAAAGTTTATAACAATTTTAAACCTGTAAAATATATGATCAGCAAAGATAAAAAAAATGATTATGATAAATTTAAAGAGTATCTTGAAAATCAATACCTGATACGCTCAGTTTTATTTGAAGAAAATAAAAATAAAAATTCATCTTTTGATGAATATGACACAATTAAACTCAATCAAAACAGACTTAGCTTGATAACAAAAGATTACAATAAAGCTTTTATTATAAACAAAAAAGAGGCTTACTCATATAGTGACGAAAAAGATGATATCATCCCAAATGTAGGCGTAATGGATAACTTTTTTGTATATTCTATGGATAACTCGATATATAAAATTGATAAAAAAAGCCTCAAAACTACAAAGCTAACCATTTCGCAATATGATAAAATCTACGATATAAAAAAATACAAAAAAGATAAACTGCTTATTTTGACAACAGAGAGGATCTTTTTGATAGATTTGCAGAAAGATAAAATTATCAAGAAAATTAATATTTGATTTTTACATGTAAAGAAGTTTTCTATGAAAAATATCTATTGCATCCTCTGAAAAACCATCGGCTTCACCTAATACTTTCTCTTTTGCACACATTTGTGCTACAATGCCAAAAAATTTCTCCATATAAAGTAAGCAATATATGAAAAATCTAATTATCGTTGAATCACCGGCAAAAGCAAGAACCATTACTAACTTCCTTGGGAAAGACTACAAAGTTATCGCTTCCAAAGGGCATATACGTGATCTTCCCAAGAGCACATTCGGTATCACCATTGATGATGAGACGGGAGATTTGATCCCCAAATACTCCATCCCAAGAGATGCCGGTCCAACGGTTAAGGAGCTTAAAAAGCTTGCAAAAAAGGCTGAAACGGTCTATATTGCAACCGATGAGGATCGTGAGGGTGAGGCTATCGGGTATCATATTGCCAAAGCGATCGGCAAAGACCCTGAAGCGCTACCACGTATTGTTTTTCACGAAATTACCCAAAGTGCCATTCAACACGCGCTGGAAAACCCGCGAAAAGTAGATATGAACTCTGTTGATGCACAACAGACACGACGGCTGCTTGACCGTATCGTAGGGTACAAACTCTCTCCTCTGCTTGCCAGCAAGATACAAAAAGGGCTGAGTGCCGGACGTGTGCAGAGTGCTACACTCAAACTGGTTGTTGACCGTGAACGTGAGATCAAAGCCTTTAAACCTGAAGAGTATTGGAGCATTGACGGACTATTTGAAAAAACGATTGATGCCTCTATATACGATTATAACGGATTAAAGATTGAGAAGCTTACTATCAAAACCAAAGCAGATGCCGATGAGATTGTAAATGCGGCAAAAAGCGAATCTTTTATTGTATCTTCCATTGACAAAACGCAGAGAAAAACCAAAACACCGCCACCTTTTATGACCTCAACCTTACAGCAGGCAGCCTCTACACAACTGGGCTTCTCTCCCAAAAAAACTATGATGGTCGCCCAAAAGCTTTATGAGGGTGTCAAAACAGACAAAGGGGTTATGGGGGTTATTACCTATATGCGTACCGACTCACTCAACCTTGCCAAAGAGGCGATTTTTGCAGCGCGTGATTTTATTCAAAGCACCTATGGGGAGAAATACCTTCCCGGCAAACCCAAATTTTATACAGGCACATCCAAAGGCGCGCAAGAAGCACACGAAGCAATTCGCCCTACCCGTGTAGATTTTACACCTCAGCTGGCAGCAAACCACCTTACACCGGATGAACTCAAACTCTATCGTCTCATCTACAACCGCTTTCTTGCCTGTCAAATGACAGAAGCCGTACTTGAATCTCAAAGCATTCTTTTTAAGGGTCAAAAGTGTATTTTCAAAGCAAGCGGGCGCAAACTCATCTTTGATGGATTTTACAAAGTTGCCGGCTACGGCGAAAAAGACAAACTACTACCCGAACTTGAAGAGGGAACGGCAGTCTCACTTGATGAGATAAAACAAGAGCAGCACTTTACCGAACCGCCTGCACGCTATAATGAAGCCGGTTTAATCAAAAAACTTGAAAGCCTCGGTATCGGTCGTCCTAGTACCTATGCGCCGACCGTTACTATTTTACAGCAACGCAAGTACATCGAACTGATTAAAAAGCGTATCCATCCGACTGAAATTGCCTTTACCGTTATTGAACTGCTTGAAAAACACTTTCCGGAGATTGTTGACAGTAACTTTACTGCGCAAATGGAAGAGACTCTCGATAAAGTTGCCGGAGGAGAGGCAAACTGGCAAAAAATACTCAAAGCGTTTTACACCCCGTTTATGCAAAAAATTGAAGAGGGTAAGAAAAATATAAAAAGCCAAAAAGTTGCTATTCCTACTGGAGAGAACTGCCCCAAATGCGGTGCAGAACTATTGCTCAGAAAAGGGCGTTACGGTGAGTTTATTGCCTGCTCCAACTTCCCAAAATGCAAATATACCAAAAACACCGACGGTACCGAACCCGAGCAGCCCGAAGAGACCGATGAGAAGTGTGAAAAGTGCGGTTCTCCCATGGTGATCAAAAACTCAAGACGCGGCAAATTCCTTGCCTGTTCAGGATACCCAAAATGCAAAAATGCCAAATCGCTCACACCGCCAAAAGAGCTGAAGGTTCCCTGCCCCGAGTGTGGAGGAAAGCTTCAAGAACGTGAGGGCAGACGCGGCAAATTCTACGGCTGTACCAACTACCCAAAGTGCAAGTTCATTGCCAACTTTGAGCCGGTAGATAAAAAATGTCCGGAGTGCGGCTATCTAATGGGACACAAAACTCCTAGAGGGAAAGAGGTCTATGAGTGCTTTAAATGTAAATACAAAGAAGAAGTAAAATAGATGAAAACAATATTTCTTTGTGCCATTAACAATATTTTAAGCGGTACATGCAACGAGGACTGCAAGTTTTGTACCCAAAGCGTACGCTACCATGCCGACATTGCACGCTATACCTACAAAGAGATCGAGCATATCGTACAAGAGGCAAAGGAGGCAAAGGCAAACGGTGCCCTTGGGTACTGTCTTGTAACGGCAGGCAAAGGACTTGATGACAAAAAAACTGACTTTGTCGCCCGTACGGCACAGGCTATTAAATCTGAAATTGAGGGGCTTAACCTTATTGCCTGCAACGGTACGGCAACTAAAGCACAGCTAGACTATCTTAAGCAGCACGGGATTGACAGTTACAATCATAATCTTGAAACTTCACAACGCTACTACCCGGAAATTTGCCAAACACATACTTGGCAAGAGCGCTATGAAACATGCGAAAATGTCAAATCGTCGGGGCTTGCCCTGTGTAGTGGCGGTATTTTTGGTATGGGAGAAGCATTACAAGATAGAGAAGCCCTGCTCAAAGCCATTGTCTCTCTTCAACCGGAATCGGTACCGCTAAACTTCTATCACCCCAATCCTGCACTTCCTATTAAAAACAGCAATATTACTATGCAAGAGGCGTTGGAAATCATCAAACAAGCACGTACAATGCTTGGTAAAAAATGCATGCTTATGGTTGCAGGAGGAAGAGAACTTCTCTTTAGCGGTCATGAAGCAAAGATGTTTGAAGCAGGTGCCAATGCAATAGTCATCGGAAATTACCTAACCACCTCGGGTGAAGCACCGGACAAAGACAGAGCAATGCTGCAATCACTTGGCTATGAGGTAGCCGCAAGCTGTGATAGAGAGTAATATTACCCTTATTCTTACGCTTTCACTCCTTATCTGGGGAAGCCCCTTTGTAGCAAAAATACTTCGTATGCCCATTCCTGCTATTGAGATTATCCTCGGTTCACTCTTTAGCTATATAGGGTTCATTGAACATAATCAATATTTTGACCTCATTGCAGAAGTGGGCTTTTTATACCTGATGTTTCTTGCAGGGATGGAAGTAGATCTTAAACAACTTACAAGAAGTTCCTCGGATATGTTAAGAAAAAGTATGCTCTTTCTTGTGCTTATGGCATTTTTTTCGGTAGGATCAGGCGTTCTGTTTGGGCTAAATACCATTATCATCATCTCCATGCCTCTGATCTCCATTGGGCTGCTTGCCTCCCTTTCAAAGACATACGGCAAAGATACACCATGGATCAAACTGGCGTTTATTGCCGGAATTTTGGGAGAGGTGATCTCTATTGCCGTACTCACAGTTTATGATGCAGCCAGTACTACAGGTTTGACCATCGAACTGCTTGAAAAGATTACCTACCTTGCACTTTTTATGACCATTATCTATATTCTGTACCGTTTACTGCATCTACTTTTTTGGTGGTTTCCTGAACTTAAACGGATATTGGTACCTAAGGTTGATACCTCAGATCAAGATATTCGGCTGGCAATGGCACTTTTTTTTATTTTGATCTCCGTAATGCTCTCTCTAGATCTGGAACTAGCGCTAGGATCGTTCATTGCCGGGGTTGCCATATCTGCGTTCTTTCATCATGAAAAAGCACTGGAGAGCAAAATGTCAAGTCTGGGATTTGGTTTTTTGGTACCGCTTTTTTTCATTCACGTAGGCGCATCATTTGATTTGGAATCACTTGCAATCAAAGGGGTTGTCACCGGTGCACTGCTGATAACCGTTCTTATGATACTCTCACGTGTACTTGCCGCAATAGCACTAAAGAAGATCAGTGGCTCAAAAGATGCTCTGCTTGCAGGGCTTTCACTCTCTATGCCTCTTACACTGCTTATTGCAGTAGCTACGATAGGGTATGAGACAAAGATGTTTGATCTACTAAGCTATTATCAATTGATTTTGGCAAGTATCTTTGAGATTTTGATTGTAATGGTTACAATCAAGATTTTACAGAGAAGATAGAAGGTGCAGGGACATCAGTCTTCCTGATCAACCTCTTTGATCGCTTCAAGCAGAAGTGCATCAGCTCTCTTCTTTGCTTCAAGCTCCTCTTGAGTAATATTGATATCTACGCCTGAAACAACTTTTTTCTTCACTTTTGCTTTAACTACCGCTTCTGCTTCCAAGCGTGCCTTTTGCGCCTGAAGACGTGCCAGCTCGGCTTCTTGCGCACGTTTTTGTGCTACTTTGCGTTCTGCTTCTATTTTTGCCAGTGCCTTTTGCTCTTCTTCAGCCTTTCGCGCTGCTTCCGCCTGCTTTTTCTCTGCTTCCACCTTTTTTGCTGCTGCTTTTGCCTGCTGTGCGACCTCCTGCTCAGCTTTGAGTTTCTCTATCTGTACAACTTCCTGAGCATTCTCATTATCATGTGAAGGCACCTCTGGCACAGGTGTTTTTTCTACACTCTTCTGTGCAACAGACTCTGTCGCTTCAACCTTCTTGGGCTTTACTGTCACCTCTTTGACATCATGGCGTTTTTGTACCGGTATCTGTACTTGTTCTGTCTCTTCTTCAGACACATCTTCATCTGCATCCAATTCTGCATCTTCTGCTGCTTCATCCAAAGCTTCTTGTTTTTTGGCAATTTCTTTAAGCCCAGAGAGTAGAGAATTCTGTTCTTGTTCAATCACCCGAAAATTCTTATTTAGTTCAAAAGGGTTTTCAGAGGCATTTGCTCCTGTTGCCGTAATAATGGCAGCTATCCAAATATATCGTTTCATCTTCTACTCCTTGGGTTCTAATTGTTTCAACTCAAAATACTCTTTTTGAAGCTTCTGGTTCTCACGCTTTAACTTATATTCCTGCTGATAAAGATAAGCCTTTTTTTCTCTCAAATGTTGCAGTACTGTCAGCGAATTTTCACCGTAAATCAGTACACCTACATAGATGCCAAACAGCAAGATACCGATCGTTGCGACAAGCAGGGTTTTAAGAGAGAGCCCAGCAAGCGTTACAACATCCTGCTTATTGGTCAAAAAAAACTCCTCTATATGTTTTGAAAGATAGAAGCACCCAAATATTCAAACTGCCCAAGCTCCGTTTCAATCTCAAGCAGCCTATTGTATTTTGCAATTCTGTCACTTCTTGCTGTTGAGCCAGTTTTGATCTCTCCGGTATTAAGCGCTACGGCAAAATCTGCAATGAAAGTATCTTCACTCTCTCCTGAACGGTGGCTCATCACGCAGGTATAGCCGCTGCGCTGTGCCAGTCTAACCGTCTGCATGGTCTCACTGACTGTACCGATCTGGTTTGGCTTGATAAGAATGGAGTTGGCAATACCCTTCTCGATCCCCTCGGCAAGAATCGCAACATTGGTTACAAACAGATCATCTCCAACCAATTGTACTTTGTCACCAAGTGTTTCAGTAAGCTCTTTCCAGCCTTCCCAATCATCTTCACTCAATCCGTCTTCAATCGAAACGATAGGATATTTCTCAACCATTTGTGCATAGTAAGCAATCAACTCAGAACTGCTAAGCGCACGGTTCTCTGAACTGAGTACGTATTTGCCCTCATCATTGACCAGTTCGCTTGCGGCAACATCCAATGCAATTGCAATCTGCTCGCCCGGTTTATAGCCTGCCGCCTCAATTGCTTGCATAATTACCTGAATAGGCTCTTCATTAGATTTGAGGTTTGGCGCGAAACCGCCTTCATCACCCACTGCTGTACTCTCACCCATACCGTCAATAATCTTTTTAAGATGATGATACACCTCGGAAGAGGCTCTTAATCCTTCCGAAAACCTATCAAACCCTACAGGCATAATCATATATTCTTGAAAATCCACCGAATTGTTGGCATGTTCACCACCATTGATGATATTGAGCATAGGAACAGGCATTGTTACTGCATTGGCACCGCCAAGATAGCGGTAAAGCGGCATTTTTAAACTTTGCGCCGCCGCACGCGCTACTGCCATAGAGACACCCAAAACGGCATTCGCACCGAGATTGCCATAATTGTTTGTACCGTCAAGCTCTTTCATTGTCAAATCAATCTCTGCCTGATTAAAAGGACTAAGCCCCACCAAAGCATCGTTGATAGCACCATTAACATTTTCACATGCTTTAAGTACCCCTTTGCCCATGTAGCGATCATCGCCATCTCTTAGCTCCAGTGCTTCACGCTTCCCAGTACTCGCTCCGCTTGGAACAATCGCACTAGCTATGGTTCCGTCACTTAGGCTTACTGTTGCACGTACCGTAGGATTACCTCGGCTATCCATCACTTCCGTTGCCGTCACATCATCAATAAAAATCATTCTGTTCCTTTGTTTATTTATAATTCAAATGTTAAATATTTTATCAAATTTTACCCTATACTTAAATGAGAGCCAAAAAATTAACGCTCTTTATTTTGGTTGGGCTCAACCGGTACCATCTGTTGCAAGTAGGCTTTAATATATGCCGGTGTTTGCGAGTTTTCTTTATAGCCGCTCTTTTTTAGATCATAATAGACAAACGGAAGATAGTGTTCTCTTGTAATCACAACCTTTGTTTTATCTTTCTGTGCCCAGTTGAACATTGTGGTAGCACCTTTCTCTCCGACATGAATACATCCGTGTGACATGGCATCACTGTTACCCATATGAATTGCATGTCCCTGATGGGTAAACCACAAGGAGAAGTCCATATTGTTCACTCCGTTTGGATTAGGATGTGCTTTAGACATATAAAAGCGCTCTTTACGCCAGATCGTAAAGATACCCGAAGGGGTTTCATGCCCCTTAGCTCCTGAGGAGATCACTGCTGCCCACCATACAACACCATCTCTGTCTATAGCATATGCCAATCCATCTGCACCCTCTTCTCTTAAAGAAACGACAATATAGTCCTCTCCAGCAAGATCAACCTTCTTCTCTTTACCGTTTTCTACAACGACAAACTTGCTTTTACTTAATGGAAATACTTTACTTTGCGTATCTCCCGCATGCAGCATAAGTACAAAACACATCAACAGTAAATATCCGATTCTCACTTACTACACCTATTTTATTTTCTTATATTATAATCACCATATTCATAATTTATCATTAAGAAACCTCTTTTTTGCTATACTTATTTAAAATTTCATCAATGATTGCCATACCAATTTGGCATGATAGTACAAAGGATAGATCATACACCATACACTATATGGATTTCTTTTTGTTAGCACTGTTTTCCTTGTCACTGGTTGTGGCGCATCTGCACCGCTTATCAAATCACCCTCTTACCAGCAGGGTCAGCAGGACGGATGCAAAACAGCACAAGGAGAGTACACCAAATCAAGCAAGCTTTTCAGAACAGACCCTGACTATGAAAACGGCTGGTTTGCAGGCAGAAGAGAGTGCAACCCCTCTTTTCATAAAGAGTAGTTCTTCTTCGCTCACTGTGAAAATGCTATCCCTAATTTAGAGGTGTACACAAGTCTTATTTTCAGGAACCATTCAACTCCTCTGCCAGTTTCTTTGCTCCTTTGAAATCCGCCTTGCCCGTACCAAGTACCGGAATCGCATCTACCTTATAGGCTTTGGAGGGGACAAAGAGCGGATTGAGACCGAGTGTACCGATCTTTGCCATCACCTCATCGATCTTGCGGGTTCCCTCAAAAAGCAGTACGACCGCTTCACCCTTTTTGGCATCGGGTATAGCGGTAACGGCGATCTTTTCATCCTCCTGAAGTACTTTGGCAATCTCCTGTTCTACAAGCCCCAGACTCACCATCTCTCCTCCGATCTTAGCAAAACGGCTGTAGCGATCGACAATCGTCAAAAACCCATCCTCATCGAGTCTGCCTTTATCTCCTGTGACATACCAGCGAATACCGTCAATCTCTTTGATCACCGCTTCTGTCTTTTGGGGGTCACCAACATACCCCTGCATGATCTGTGTCCCGCCTATGAGGATCATCCCCTCCTCTCCTGTAGGCAGTGTAGCAAATGTTTCAGGATCCACAATACGGAAACTGCTTCCAGGAAGAGGCAAACCTACAGTACCATGCCTGTTGCCAACCTGCACTTTCCATGTATCAAACAGCAATACATCGGGAATATTGACCGAGGCCACCGGTGTGGTCTCGGTAGCCCCATACCCTTCATAGACCTCTTTGTTAAACTTCTTCATAAATGCCTCCCTTACCTCTTGCGGCAGCTTCTCCGCGCCGGCGACAATTAGACGCAAATGCTTGAACATCAGAGGATGGAGCTTTCGGTTTCTGGTATAAAGCTGCAGAAAGGTTGCCGTTGCAAAAAGCATCGTTGCCTCATATTTTGCCGCTATTTTCCCTATACCAAAACCATCAGTCGGATCGAGATGACACACTACCGGTATCCCTTCAACCAAAGGCAGAAGTGTTGTTACGGTCAATCCAAAGGAGTGAAATACAGGCAGTGTACCAAGCATCACATCCTCATCAGAAGGGTTGATAAGCGTTACCATCTGCTTAATATTGCCCATGATATTCTTGTGACTGAGGGCAATTCCTTTGGGTTTCCCTTCACTTCCGCTTGAAAAGAGAATTGCCGCAGTCTCTTCTATACTGGTCTGTTTAATAAAGAGCATTTTAAGTACGAAAGTGGGCAAAAGCTTTATTGCTGCAAGCATCATTACTCCTTCGCCTTTTCCTATCTGCGCTTTTATATCTTCCAAATAGATTACTTTTACCTCTGTCAATACCTCGGTTATGTCAAATCCTTTTGCCTTAAGCTTGACAACAAATTGTTTAGAGGTAATTACCGTATCTATTTTCGCTATTTTAAGGGCATGCTTTAAACTATTCGTACCGCTTGAGTAGTTTAGATTGACAATACTTTTACCAAGTGTCAATAGTGCCATATTGCCCATAGTACCGCCGACAGAAGTAGGTAACACCATCCCGATATGTTTACTGTTTGTCAACTTTGATTTAAGTTTACGTGCTGTCAACAATACCCCCGCAGCAAATCGTTCTCCACTTAACTCAATACCTGTCGAATCAGCAATACAAAGCCTGCGTCCGGTCTCCTTGGCACTCTTAATCCAAGCCTCTTGCAATGGCGGCAACTGTTTAGCGTACGCCTGCCAACTTAAAATAGAGAGATCAAACACCGCCTTTTTTACTTCTGCCGCTGTAGTATGAATTGCCATAGGTTTACCGAATATTACACTGATGTCTCTATTTTTTCGGCGCTTCATCTTTAATGAAGCATGAGAAAAATTGTCTTCCCAAAGCCCTCTTAAATAAAACGGAATAATTTCTGCACATGTATCGGCTATCTCTTTACACGCCACTTCAAACCCTCGGTTAAATGTCCCAAGATGCCCATTTCTGGTAATATGACCTTCCGGAAAAAGTGCAACAGTTTGCCCGTTTTGAAGTGCCTTGGTTACCAAATGCAGTGCACTTTTACTGCCTCTGCTTGAGATCGGTATGACATTGAAAAATTTAAAAAATGGTTTAAGATACCATATCTCATAGTAGCTGCGTTCCATCACAAAACGGATCTGCTTTGGATATGCCATCTGCAGTATCGCCCAATCCAAAAAAGAGATATGGTTTCCAAGCAGCAATACACCCTTTTTGGTATCGATGTGCTCAATACCATCCACCTGAAGCGTGTATTTGATACTGAAAAATCGGCCAATAAGGTATCGCACCAAAGACTGCGGCATCTTCAAAAGGGTATATCCCATCCCTCCAAAAGCGACTGCGGTAATAAGATAGAAGAGTCCGGTCGAAGAGAGGTGCAGATACCCAAAGAGTGCCGTAAGTACCAGTGCGACAAACATAGCGATATTTTGCACAAAGTTATTTCCCGCAAGCACCTTTCCAAGGTTTTGAAGCGGTGTAGCGAACTGAATCATCGCATTCAGCGGTACCACCAGCAGCCCACTGAAAAATCCGAACATAAAAAGTACTCCGCCAAGCAGACCCAAATGTGTGATAGAGGGGATCAGATAGAGGCTCAGTGTCACACCTGCCGCCCCCAGGGGGATAATACCTGTCTCAATATAGTTTCGGCTTGCCCGCCCCGCATAGACCGATCCGGCGATCATACCTACCCCGCTCAGCGCAAGCAGTCCTTGTGCTGTTACCGTATCGGTAATGCCGAGTTTTCCTTTCAGATACTCTCCAAAAATAGCAACCAGCACCTGAGAAATACCCCACAACAGGCTTAACCCCATAATACTCAGCCAAACGATCTGTTCTCGCCGTAACACACCAAGGTTCTCCTTGAGATAATGTAATGATGCATACGACTCTACATCAAAATGCATCTTCTCATCGGTCTGCCGTGCATTAAAAAGTGTTGCCAGACGGCGTGCAGTCAGAAACTCTATTACACTTGCACCTATGAGCAAAAACCCAACGGGCGCCACATAGTGCAAAATTTCCGAAGGCACGATACTTCTGTCTTGAAGCAGCGATTCAAAAAACAGAGAGTAGATCACTGCACCCGAAAGTATGGCTACTACCGTCACTGCCTGAACCAGTGCATTGGCCTGTGCCAGCTTTTCATTTCCAACCATCTCCTTGATAAGCCCATATTTGGCAGGGGAGTAGATGGCACTCTGTGCCGCAAGCAAAAATGTCAGTACAAAGGCAGCCCAAAACCATCCCATATAGTAGCAGAAGGTGATCATACCTGTAATAACGATCGCAACGGCAGAAGCATACTCGATCACCTTTGTTTTGGGATATTTGTCACTGATAAATCCTGCAGGAGAAAAGAGAAAGATAAAAGGAAGCAGAATCAGCGCATTGACAATCGCCGTCAAGATGATAAGCTCCGATCCCTCGTAGGCTTTAAAGATCGTGTTTTGCAAAATGATCTTATGACCTAAATCAGTCATGGCATTAAGTAGCATGATCACAATATAGGCAGTAAATCCGGAGATAGAAAAGAGTGTTTTCATGACTGCCCCTTCTCATCGTTTGCATACTGTTTCCGGTACTCAGCGACTGTGTGCATATTGAAAAGATAAGGTTTAAGTGTAAGTATAAGATCAAAAAAGAGTGCATAGTGTTGCGTATGGGCATCTGGATCCTGCCTCATCATCTCTGCCCCGCTTTCAAACTCTTTTTTCGCCAGCATCTTGGCACTCTCTACATAGGTTTCAATCAGTGCAAAATCCAGTCCAAGCGATGCTGCCTGCATTAAAATCTGCACAATCTCCACCTCTTTTTCACCAAATCCGTATGGACGTTCAAAGACGATACCCGCTTCGATCCACCCCTTAAGTGTTTTCTCATCTACACCTGTTATCTCAAGGAAGTCCTCTCTGCTGTAGCGCTGCATCTCTTTTGATCCGGAGATGAGTTCCAGTGCACTGACCAGCATTTTGAAACTCTCTGTACTTTCAAAACGGTTCTGCGCAAAGATCGCCTTGATCTCCGAGATAGAATAGGAAAAATTGTGCTGAAGGTATTTGATCAATTTGGTGATCTCTACTGCACTTTCATCATACAGGTGGACATTGGGTTTGGGTTTGGAGGGCTCAGGGAGCAGTCCCTCTTTTACATAGTAGAGTATAGTCGATTTACTCTCGCCGCTGCGGAGCATCAACTCTTTCATTTTAAGTGCCATCACAGACCCTTTATGTTGGATTTGTAACAGTATAGCAGTTTTTATTGTAAAGTGTCAAGTGGCACTTTACACTTTACACTTTTTACTATTTAGCTCTACCCATTGCTCTCATTTATCTCCTCTTGTTTCATCGCAAGTGCTTCTCCAAAACCAAGCGCCTCTTTAATCTTTTGTTCTATTTCTGCCTTAAGTTCAGGATTTTCTTTTAGCGTCTGCTTGGCATTCTCTTTACCCTGCCCCAGTTTTTCCGAACCATAACTAAACCATGCACCCGATTTATCAATAATGTCAAGTTTCACCCCATAGTCGATCAGTTCACCCTCAAAGCTGATCCCCTCACCAAACATAATATCAAACTCTGCTTGTCTAAACGGCGGTGCTACCTTATTTTTAACTACTTTTACTTTTACCCGGTTACCGATTTGATTTTCTCCCTGTTTAAGTGTCGCCGTACGACGAACATCGATGCGTACAGAGCAGTAGAACTTCAGTGCATTTCCACCTGTTGTCGTCTCAGGTGAACCATACCCCATTGTACCAATCTTCATACGGATCTGGTTGATAAAGATCACGGTGGTATTAGTCTTGTGCAACAATCCCGTGAGCTTACGCAGTGCCTGAGACATCAAACGCGCCTGAAGCCCCACATGCTGATCACCCATATCACCTTCAATCTCTGTTTTTGGCGTCAATGCCGCAACCGAGTCTATAACAATAAGATCGACTGCCCCTGAGCGTGCCAATGTTTCAAGCACATCAAGTGCCTGTTCTCCAAAGTCAGGTTGAGAGACCAGCAGGTTGTCCGTATCTACCCCGAGATTTTTCGCATAGACCACATCAAGCGCATGCTCCGCATCGATAAAAGCGCACACCATATCTTTTTGTTGTGCCGAAGCGATGGTTTGCAAGGCAAGTGTCGTTTTTCCTGAGGACTCCGGACCGTACACCTCAATAATCCTTCCTTGCGGAATACCCCCGATACCAAGTGCCATATCAAGCCCCAGTGATCCAGTGGAGATAGATTCGATAGGCTCAAACTCTTTGTCTCCAAGACGCATCAGCGTGCCTTTGCCAAACGCTTTGTCGATCTGCTTGATCGCCATATCAAGTGCTTTCTGTTTTTGAGGATCCATTGCCATTGTCATATCCTTATTCCTTATTTACAGTGAATTTTATCTAAATAAAGATAATTTATTTAGTCATATCGGCAGTCTATAGCAATTTCAGGCTTAGCGTTAAAAATATGTCAAATTGTCATATTTTTTATGACATTTCTTTTTTTGCCCCTCTGTGCTAAAATAGCGCAATCAATCACAGAAAGCGAGTTGCCATGCCAAACCCCATTCAGTTAGCCCACTCCCCCGATGCAGACGACATTTTCATGTACTACGCCATTAAATTTGGCTGGGTCGATACCAAAGGTCTTACTTTCGAAAACATTGGTCTGGATATTGAGACACTCAATGTCGAAGCGATGAAAGGCACCTACGATGTCAGTGCGATCAGCTTTGGGATGTATCCGCTGATCAAAGATGAGTATGCCCTGCTGCGTACGGCAGTCAGCTTCGGAGAGGGGTATGGCCCCAAGCTCATTAAACGCAAAGGCGAAAAACTCAAACGCCGCTTCAAGGTAGCCCTTTCGGGGAAATACACTACCAACGCCATGCTCTTTCGTCTCTACTATCCTGATGCCCGCCCGGTCTATATGGACTTTCTTGAGATCGAGCAGGCGGTAGTCAGCGGAGAGGTTGATGCAGGTGTGCTGATCCATGAGTCCATTCTCGACTTTGACGAGAGCCTCGAGGTAGAAAAAGAGATCTGGGATATCTGGGTCGAACTGGCAGGCGAAGGGCTGCCTCTGCCGCTTGGGGGCATGGCGATCCGTCGCAGCCTTCCGTTAAACCGTGCCATCGACATAGAAAATATCCTCATCGAAGGGGTCAAAGTCGCCAATGCACGCAAAGAGGAACTCTGTGCCAAACTGGAAAATGAAAATCTCGTACGTATCAGTGATGCCATGCTCAAAAAATATCTCGATATGTACGCTTCTGATGAATCGGTAGAACTCAACGACCTGCAGATAAAAGCACTCGACAAACTCTACCAAATAGGCTTTGAACACGGTATGTGGGAGTGTCCGTTGAAAACGGAAGATTATCTTATCCCGAGAGAATACAATATACTCCGTGCTAAATGAGGAACGAGGAATGATAACACTGTATAAACTTATGTCAAACTTAGTAGAACACAACTTTCCCCTATTTCCAATAGAAGCATTGCGCAGCAATGCATACCTGCGCTCTTCACCCTTCACTCTTCACTCTTCACTAACAAAAAAACAAGGATCATCCCTTGTTTTTTAAAACCATCGACTTCTCCAAATACAGCAGCATCAAGATCGGTCAGCCCGAAGAGGTACTCATGATTGAAAAAGGCGATCCAATCCCTTCCAACAGATACCTCATCGGCGGAGCGAACAATCTGCTCATCTCACCTGCACCGCCACCACTGATGATGCTTTCTAAAGATTTTGCCTATATCACACTACTTGAAAACGGATTACTTGAGATTGGTGCAGCAATGCCCACAGGGCGCATTGTCTCTTATGCTAAAAAAAATGAGATAGGCGGTTTTGAGTTCTGCACCAAACTCCCCGGAACCCTTGGTGGCATGCTGGCGATGAATGCGGGAGTCAAGGAGTATGAAATCTTCAATATATTGCACAGTATAGAGATTGACGGCAAATGGATAGACAAAGAGAAGATCGAACACGGGTACAGGTTTGCCAAACTTGGCGGTATTGCCACAGCCGCAAGATTTAAGGTGCAGCACGGTTTTTCACAAACACTGCTTGACGCACTGCTCTCTCTTCGCACAAACCAACCTACCGAACCTAGTGTGGGTTCTGTATTCAAAAATCCTTCCAATGATGCAGCAGGCAGACTCATAGAAGCCGTAGGACTCAAAGGATACAGAAAAGGGGATATAGCATGGAGCCATATTCATGCCAATTTTCTTGTGAATTTAGAGAAAGGAAAATATAAGGATGCCTGTTATCTACTTCATCTTGCAAAAGAGAAAGTATATAACAAATTTAATATCCTTCTTGAAGAAGAGGTTAAACACCTCGAGTAGCGTTATTTAGCGCTACAGCGTACACAACGAATATAATTGGACTCTTTTGCTTTCCTTGCATAACGGTATGCATCTGCCGGAAAAACAACATAGTATTTGCCTTCCACTGCCGGTGTAGAAGACCAAAAATCACGATCTCTAAAGTGGATAAAGTGCTGCCCAGCATCATGGTGTATCTTCATTAACTCATCTACTGTCGGTAATCGCCAGTCAGTAAAACCTGCGTAATTCAACCTTTGACAATATTGTACAGCGTACCCTTCTGTTCCAGCTTTTCCAAAAGAGCGATTACTCATATATGCACCATCTTCTGCATCGGTATAAGCAGCATCCTGCCACATTAATTTTGTTTCATGGTCAACATATACTTTATCGGCATTGCAAGGCGATACGATTGGCGCAACTGTTGAAACGGCAGGAGAAACTCCACCTCCTGCCATTGCAATAGCTGTTGTAAGGACTATTCCAAATCCTACTGCTTTTTTCATAATTAGTTTCTCCTCGTTCTACAATATTATTCAATATAATAATATAACCTTTCTAAACTATAGCTAAAAATGTTTAAATGTTATAGCATTAAGGGTAAATCGTTATTGGAACACCGTTACGTACCCCTTTCCATAACCGAAGCATCTTCTTATTTGGTACCGCCATACACCCTTCTGTCCAATCATGCGCAAGCGTATAAGCGTCTCCTCTACCGTCAGCATTCCATTTTGGCTGTCCGTGAATTGTAATATATCCACCTGGTTTTACACCATGGGCTTTCGCTCGTGCTCTATCTGCAGCATTGGGGTAGGATATCATTAAAGAGCGGTATAACCTTGGGTCACACTTTTTCCGTACAATCGTGTAGGAACCCTCCGGTGTCCGGTAGTCACCAGCACCGATCTTGTTTCCTTTGTCCCCGTTCTTTCCCAAAGACATGCGGGATGCAAAGACTTTTTTCCCGTTACGGTACCCCTCTATCAGACGTTTTGACTTATAGGCAACCAGACGGTCAATGATCTGATCCTGTCTGATTTCTGCTCCTTTTGCCAGTTGACGTAGACATTCACGTGTCTCATAAGGTGTCTTATCAACTTTTCCGTAATAGGTAGGCTTGCCACATCCTCCAATAAACAATACCACTGTAATTACAATAAAACCCAAAATTTTGATCTTCATACTTTCTCCTTTCTGATCGATTCTGTCATTAAAAGATTATCCCCAATCCTCATGCTGCTCTTTTTGTCTGTGTTTCGCTTTTTTATAACTGCTTGCATTTTTGAGCTTTTGTAAACGGTTCAGATTACTCATCTCCGCATCCCGAATATTATCGAGCATTATATCATCAAACACATCATTCATACATGTTTCACGGTACAAACGTTCAATATACTCTTTAAGCATCTGATGGTACTCCGACTCAAGACGTACTGCTTCGCGCTGATCAAGCTTCTCTTTCAATGATGTGAATTTTAAAACAAATGTGTCAGAAGTACTCTCCCCATCTCGAAACATCCGAAAAAGGTTTTTACCAATCTTCTCCAATTCGGTCATATACTTCTGGCGGTTAAATTTGTCGATCTGTTTTTGTGTATATCTGCTAATAGTATACTCCCTTACTTAATGGTTACGGGAATCCCTTCCCTCACGGCATACCACAACTGTCTCATTGCACTGTTTGTCACTGCCACACACCCTTGTGTCCAGTTATGCGACAAAGTATACTGATCCCCATGCCCATCAGCATTCCATGTCGGCTGGGCATGGATCGTGATATTTCCTCCAGGATCTACACCGCGACGCTTTGCCGATGCTATATCCTCTGGACGGGGGTAAGAGATACAGAGTGACCGGTAATATTTAGCGGAGCAGAGCTTTCGATGAATCCAAAAGGTTCCCTCCGGCGTGCGGTAATCCCCTTTCTCTCTCTTCTGTCCCACTGGGTTCTTACCCAAAGAGACAGGAAAAGAAGCCTGTACCTTGCCATTACGGTAAAGATACATCTTGCGTTCTTTCTTGACAACAACAATATGATCAATCTTGGCACTTTCATCAAAATCTGTCGCTTCCAAAAGCTCTTTTTTGCACTCTTCAAGGGTATAACGGTTATTTTTAACTTCAGGCTGGGAACAGGCGCTGAAAAGAAATGGTACTGTCAGCAGGACAATAGGTATTAGGTGTGGTATATACATGAAAGGATTGTAACAAAATTACAATTAGGGAGTCTTAAGCATTTAAAGAGAAATGAATAAAACTTCAGACCCGAAGATCTGAGAGGGGATGTTACGCGTTGGCAGCAGCTTTTGCAGCTTCAATTGCCTCTTCGTAGTTTGGTTCTTGGGTAATTTCAGGAACAACCTGCTTATAAGTCACTTTACCATCTTTCCCGATAACAAAGATCACACGTGCAAGTACACCTGCAAGTGGTCCGTCAGCAAGAAGTACGCCGTATGCATTACCGAAATCTTTGTTTCTGAAGTCAGAACATACTTTAATGTTTTCGATACCCGCTGCTCCACACCATCTTGCAGCTGCAAACGGAAGGTCCATAGAGACAGTAATCACTTCAACACCATCTAGATTTGCTGCTTCCTGATTGAATCTTCTTGTTTCTGCATCACATACACCCGTGTCAAGTGATGGTACTGCGATAACCAGTTGTACTTTGCCTTCTCCACCTACCTGCTCATCCTGAAGCATAGGGTTTGAGTTTACTACTGTAACAACAGGAGCTGTATCTCCAACGTTTACTTCATTTCCTGCGAGGTTACATACTGTGTCGTTTTTAAATGTTACTGTTGCCATTTAATATCCTTTTTATTTGTTTTGATAACCGTAGTATGACCTAATTAGGATAAAATTAGTCTTAATTAAGAGATTTTATCTTTTCTCTTCACTTTAGACACAGCATCAAACTTCTTTTATTGCCCAGTATAGCATATAATCCAATCTATTATGTTTCATTCGGTAACATATTTGAAGTATAGGTATAAACTTCTTTCTACCATAGGATGACTTACTTTATCAGACCTTTAGTCCAAGATTCCATCGCTTTGTTCGCATCAGGGTTGGGTGCTTCCAGGAAACTGATCACAAAAGCGTTTTCAAGTTCAGCAACACCGATAGCACGCGGTCGTACAGCAAGCACTTCTGGTTTTGGAAGTACCTTTCCAAAACAGCAAATCAGGTTTTTTGCAGCTTTAATATCTTCACTTACCTCTCCTACTTCCAGCGAAGTTGTATGTGCATAGTGATCAAATTCTCCAATATACGTTGCAATTGGATGCAGATCTATCTGTACTTTCAGGTAGGTAAATATCTCATCGATTGTCTGATAATCTGTTTCGCTCTTTTCGATACGCAATGTATACACCGGATATTTTTCCATGACTGTAATTTGTTGCATTGTGTTTACTCCTTATTGTTTGTTAAAATTATAGGTAAGATTGTGTCGTTTTTTCACATTCCAGGTAATCTTGGGATTTTTCCCAGTTTGGAATTTCGGCAGTACCAACCCCATCCCTTTTTCATCCAGTGTCCAACAACCGGCATTGGGATCATCTTTCCACCTTTATTGTCACGATAGACAAAAGCTGCACCGTTACCTATATCCATTACACACAGAATATTTAGGTGTTCCATATAGCTCTCTTTAGCATCAATCCGCTGAATATCCATCCAAATATTGTGTGCCGTATTGCGTGCCATTACCTCAGCAACATGCCCCTGTTTTGCACGCCACTCCGGTCCCATCAAAGAGGCAGAATCACCAATGGCATAAATGCCCTCAAATCCCTCTACTTCATTGTATTCATTGGTAACAACAAACCCTGCATCACTCAGAGGAAGTCCTGATGCTTTCAATATACTGTGTCCGGTTCCTGCAGCAATAAACATCGTAAGATCCGATTCCAACTTCATACCATCTTCGAAAAGTACACCATCTTCAACAAAACGTACAATTTTCGACCCTACTTTTTTATGAATATCGGTCATACCGAACATCTTATCCATCATCACCAATGCTTTCTCACCCATCTTTTGACCCGGCTTTTCCATCGGTGCAAAGAAGGTTAGTTCAAACTTGTCACGAAGCCCTTTTTTCTTCAGATAGTCATGTACATTAAAGAGGACTTCAAATGTAGGTCCTCCACGTACAGCAGAACTGTCTTTGGGGTTTCCGCCAAAACCGAAGGCAAGCTTTCCGCTTCCCTTCTGTACCAAAGCATCCAGCCGCTCATAAAGGGCTATCGCTTCTTCAGGTTTACCGCAGATAGAAAGGGTATGCTCCATCCCCTCATGTGCAATCTTATCCTGCCCCATTGCAACAACAATGTAGTCATACCCCTCCAAAACACGGCCACTTTCCAGTGTCACACGTTTTGCTTTGGGATCCAGTGCCGTTACCGGATCAACGATCACTTTAAAACCATGTGCAAACGCCAGTTTGTCTAGAGGCACACTGACATCTTCCGTGCTCGCTTCACCGGTAGGTATCCAGATAGAGGTTGGATAGATGTAAAAAAAGTCCCGATCACTTACAAGCGTCACATCCACTTCATGTTTTCGAAGATAGATCGCAGCCTCAACACCAGCGAATCCTCCACCAAGCACTAATACTTTTGTCATAGCAACTCTCCTGCTTACTTTCTTTTTAATAGATCTGCACGCGGATAGACAAATACTGTATGTCTTGTTACTTCAATCTTTTTTCTATCATCAACTGCATACGCTTTAATTGTAACTGGAATAGGCACATCTTTTCGTGTACTGTCTGCCAACTTCTCATAAGTTCTCAGGATAACGACTTTTTTACGTTTCTTACCTGGAGCAATAGAGAATGTCTCTTTTGGTCTGATAATCTCCAGCTTCTTCTTCAGATCACCTTCAATTTCAAAATAGTAGGTGTGTCGTTTACTGTCGGTATTGGCAAAGAGGAATACATAGTCATTCTCAACACCACCATTATCCAAAACTTTATAAAGTCTGGTTGTTTTGTTGATATTAAGCAGCATATGCTCTTTTTTGCTTCCCATTACAAAGAGTGCTACCAATACAATCGCCAGTACGGTAAAGTAGGCAATCACTTTTGGTCTGAATATCTTTGTCTTTCTTTCATGTTTCTCTGTTTCAACCACACTTGACCACTGAACAAGGCTTGGTTTTCCCAGTGCTCCCATCACCTGAGTACAGGCATCAACACACTCCAGACAGTTGATACACTCAAGCTGCAGCCCTTTACGAATATCAATATGTGTCGGGCAAACCGTTACACAGCTCTCACAGGTTGTACATTCCGCTTCTGGATTGACCGCTTTGAGCTCTTTTTGTTTATTGAATACTTTATGTCTTTCATTTCCATGCCCTTCATAGATCTCTCCACCACGAATCGGATCATAAATTGCCATCAGCGTATCATCATCGTAGAGGACTGACTGTACACGGCTGTAAGGGCAGATATAGATACAAAAATTCTCTTTGATAAATACCACATCCGCAACCAAGAAGAGTGCAACTCCAAGCACAAATCCTATCATGACCATATGCTCAGAGGGGTGCTGAAGATAGGCAAAAAATTCTTCAGGCGGCACAAAGTACCACATAAAGTCTGCCGCGGCTATCAATGCCAATAGGGACCAAAGCAGAATAGCGATCACCTTTTTTACTTTGTTTTCAGGCTTACTCATATCAGGTTCTTGCTGCTTGTTCTTAATACGTTTTCTAAGGCCAAGCAGTTTTGTCTCAATAAAATCTCTGTAGATGACACGGAAAATAGTCTGAGGGCACGCCCAACCACACCACGCACGTCCGCCTACAGCCGTCACGGCAAAAATCCCCAAAAAGAGAAGCATCAGCAAAAACGGCATCAGATAAAGCTCCTGCATATCGAATGCTACTCCGGCAAGATGCAGTTTTTTATGGTCAAAACTGAGCAGAAATAGATGGTTTCCATTGATCCTGATCCATGGCATTACCAGTGCTACTGTTGTTGCAGCTACATATACCCAGTAACGTTTAATACGATATGGTACCCATCCCTTCAGGTACTCCTTTGCTTTGTTCTTCTTTGGTTTTGTCTCTTCATTCTGAATTGCTGCTTCCATTTATGAAATCCTTTCTTTTGGTTGTGTTTTTTGTTCAAACGGACATATCAGGACTGTATTGTCCACCCCACCAATCTGCTGCGGTGTTCCAAGCTCCATCCACGATCCATTTATTATATCTCTGATACCCCGTGATTCTATATAGTCTTTCAGCGAACTGCGGCTTACATTCAACTCTCTTGCTATCGCACTGACACTCATACCATCCCTCAACAGTTCAATGATCTTTGCCTGATAGACATCAAACTTTGAAGAAGAACGACTGCCTTTTGGACGACCTATCTGTCCAGTCTTGGATTTTTGTGCTTCCCGAAGATCGTTCAGAAGAGGGAAAACATCCACTAGCGGTGTCTCTTTGGTTACTGCAACCGCTGCATTAGCGATATTGAGTACAATCCCCCGACTCAACATACAGTTGATAACCTTTACCGTCTCCTCTACGACATCACTCAAAACAGCAAGATGCTCGACTACGATCCTATCACCTTCCTTGAGTGAATGAAGAAACTTTTCAAACTCTTCACGCTCCTCTATTGGACGGCTTTTTGTAGTGTATTCAATCACCTCTTTGTCAATCTGAAGCCCATGTATCAATGCGAAAGAGAGAATGTTCCGCTGCTGCTGGGACAAGTTGCTGTGGTTTGGCATCTGTCTTAAGTATGCATACGTCATATTACTCCTTTCTCATTCGCCTTATTCTACTCTTTTTGATGTTTAAAGTCAATAATGTTTTTAGTATTTTCGTCATTTTATTTATTTTTACGTCATTTTAGTTTTATTTTCGTCACCTTTTATGTTAAAATGCGTAAAAAGCACGCAAGGATATACTGTGAACCTGACCCACTTAGACGAACATGACAAGCCAAAAATGGTTGATGTTTCGGATAAATCCGACACCACACGTATTGCAACAGCAAGCGGAATTATCGAGATTGGTCAGGAGGCCTATGATACAGTAATCGCAAATACTGCCAAAAAAGGTCCGGTACTCCAAACTGCTGTGATCGCCGCCATTCAGGGAACAAAGCAGACCAGTACCCTCATTCCAATGTGTCATCCACTTATGCTCACTTCGGTAAAAACAGATATTGAGGAACTTCCCGATCTTCCGGGTTTCAAACTGACAGTAACGGCAAAGCTTACTGGAAAAACCGGTGTAGAGATGGAGGCACTAACAGGCGTAAGTGTCGGGCTGCTTACAATTTATGACATGCTTAAAGCGATCGACAAAGGAATGGTTATCCGCAATATACAGCTTGAACACAAAAGCGGTGGGAAATCGGGGGATTTTAACAGAGAATAGTAACCAAAGTTGCATCCTTGCAGCATACATTGTTATATAATAGAAAAAAACAGAAGGAGTCCATTATGGTTCTTGACAACAATACTACCCAAAAACCGGTCATCGAGTATCCCACAAAGTGGGGATTCAAGATCATCGGGAAAGACAAGGAAAAACTCAAAGCCTGCATCAAAGAAGTAATGGGGGAGAAGGAGCATCTCTGTTCTGTCGGCAATACTTCCCGAACAGGCAAATTCACCACCTACAACGCCTCATGCGTGGTTGAGAGCCAAGAGGAGAGAGACCGTCTTTTCAAGTGCTTTCAAGACCATAACGATGTCGAGATAGTCATTTAGCCCTGTGCAGCATTCTGTCTGCTGACAGACTTACCAGCATAGACATGATCACATAGGCAAGAAAAAAGTAGAGTCCTGTTCCTGTTTCCGCCCGGCTGATATCCCCTTTGTCCACACTCAGATAGACAAGAAACGTCGCCACAACAAAGACATCCACCATAGACCACTTCCCGATCACTTTGAAAAACCTCACAATACCATGTGCGAATCTGCTCTGCATAAAAAGTGATACAAACATCAGGAAAAACGTTTTGACAAACGGGATAAGCACCGAAAAAAGCAGTATCACTGCTGCTACCGTAACATCACCATGATCATAGAGTTTGACCAGTGATCCGACAATACTTTTGCTCTCGAAAGAGAGCACCACATCCCCAAGGTACGCTACCTGCTTATGGATCGTCACCATCAAAATAGGGGTGATCAGTCCAAAAAAGAGCATGATCCACGCTGCAAACGCACCAAAGAAGGTAAACACACGCAGTGATACAAAGAAGTATCCTGCCCCAAACAGCAGCAGACACCCCATTACCCAATGCATATAGTGTCGGCTTGCCGCTTTGTGCAGCTGTTTTTGTTGGCGCAGTCTCTCAAGTTTCTGCCGCTGTTCGTTCGTATAGAGTCCAAAAGAGAGTTTTTGTGCCCACTCTCTAAGCTGCAGCTCTGTCAACGATTTAGGAGTCATCTCCTTGACTATCTTCATGGTGGCATCTTCATAGGCTTTCGCTTCACCGTATGCCCGCAGAGAAAAAAACAGCATACAACCTGCCAAAAGAAAAAAGAGCGTGTATGTCACAATCCGCTTCATGGAAGCACCTCAAAATAGATCAACAATGTACGCTGATAGAAGTTGTCATTGTCATCACTTACCATCATATAACGATGCTTTCCTACTCTGGCAAGCCCCTCGAAGTTGTCTACCTGCCATCCGCGATGAGAGTTCATCTTTGCCAAAACTTCTGTACGGCACATACCGTTACGGCTGCACCCATCTAGGTAGACCTTTTTCAAGGTTACGACAAAGGGGTCAAACAACCCGGTAAAGGAACGTTCAAGTACAAGCAGGTTCCCCTCATCAGTCACTTCAATGGCAGAAACAGCACTCCGTGCTTCAGGTTCGGCTTTAAAGTGCCACTGCCTGCCATTGAGTGCATAAACTGTCTGCCGCTTTTTAGGCTCGCGCTTCAGCGGCCACTCTGCAACAGTCAAAATACCGTATTTCGGATGCCATGCCAACGCTTCAAGCGACTTGTTTTTGCTGCGGTAGTTTTTGGTATCCCTCAGCACTTTGGGAAGTGTGTACTTCCTAATCCGCTCCCCCATCTTGTCCAAATCTTTATGAAACCACCCGATCTTCGCTTTTCCTTCAAAAGAGATCAGCAGTCTGCCCTCTTTGTCTATGGTCATTCCTTCCGTATCTCTCGCCCATTTTCGAAACGGTTTGCCGCCTTTTTTACGTATACGTGCCGCACCCACCGGTTCAAACTGTTCAACCACATTGCCAAAGCGCGCCTTGAAAACAAACAGTTTTCCCTCATCACTGAGCATATAGAGTCTTTTTGCAGTGGAATCATACGCAAGATCAGAGATCTCTGAAAAACCAAGCTCCCCGATCGTACCGTAATTGAGCTCTTTTTGGTCGAGTATCTTTATCTTTATGCCCTTTGGAAGTACCGAAGGGCGGATCTCAATGTTTCGGGTATTGCCCAAAAGCATACAGGCAAGAAACAGAAACCACAGCCCTTTCATCTATCTCTTTCTGCCGGAGGGAAGAAGTAGACCTTTGCCAAAATCAAAACAACCGCAAGATCAATAGCAACATCCGCAAAATTGAAGACTGCAAAGTCAAATCCGCAGTGCCATGCAACATAGTCAACCACACCTCCATGCACAAAACGGTCATACAGGTTTCCCAGTGCACCGCCAATAAGCAATCCCAAGGCAAACGCATAGGTTTTGATGTAGCCGCCATAAAGCACATAAGAGAGAATCCCCAAAACTAGTACCGACTGAATCCATTTTAGATAATCTCCCAAAAAGGCAAACATCGAAAAGGCCACCCCTTTGTTAAAGTGCAAAGCAAGGTCTATGCACATACCAGAGCGGTAGTACCCCTCAAGGAAAAGGTTTTTGATCCCCTGATCTACAATAAAAATACCTGCTGCAGCAAGCAAAAATACGGCAAATGCTCGCATTAGACAAGTGCACCTTTGAAAAATGCAACACACTCATCCATCATCGCTTCAAGCACCTTCTCATCCTCTCCCTCAAGCAGCAAACGGACTTTGTTTTCTGTTCCGGAATATCTGAAAAGGTGCCGCATACCGGCTGATTCTACTTTCTTCTTCAGTGCATCAAGCCCCTCTATCTCATCAAACGAGCGTTTTTCATCCACCAAAAGATTGACCAGCATTTGCGGATATGATCTGTATGGATTGAACGCTTCGCTTGCTTTTTTCCCGCTACTGACAAGATAGGCAAGTGCCTGCAGCGCACTTGAGATACCGTCTCCCGTTTTTGCGTAGTCACTGAAGATGATATGTCCGCTCTGCTCACCACCGAAATTGATCCCTTTTTCCTGCATCAACTTAACAACATTTTTATCCCCCACATCCGAGCGGTAAAGCTTCAGACCATGTGACGCAAGGTAAATATCAAGCCCCTGATTACTCATCACCGTTGCCACCATACCGTCCCCTTTAAGCTCACACTGCTCTTTGAGATGTACGGCAAGCACGCCCATCAGCTTATCCCCATCGATCACCTCACCCTGTTCATCCACCATCACAAGTCTGTCTGCATCCCCGTCCAGCGCGATCCCGATATCGGCACGCTTGTCTAGCACCACTTTGGCCAGGTTTTCCGGGTGCATCGCCCCACACCCTTCGTTAATATTGAAACCGTCAGGCTCATTTCCTATCACCACAACCTCGGCACCAAGCTCCTGCAGAATGGTTGGACCTACAATATAGCCTGCCCCGTTGGCACAGTCGATCACAATACGCATACCAGAAAGCGTCAGCCGCTTTGGAAACGAATTTTTGATATGGACGATATACCTTCCTATCACATCATCAATTCGCTTCGATTTTCCTATCTGCTTCCCTGTAGCCTGCGCCTCATTTATACGCTTATCATCCTCAAATATCTTCTCAATCTGCTCCTCCTCTTCCCGGTTGAGCTTATTCCCCTCCGCATCAAAAAACTTGATACCATTGTCATAATAGGGATTATGACTTGCAGAGATCATGATCCCCGCATCACAACGCATATTTTCTGTAAGAAACGCAATCGCCGGTGTAGGCATCGGGCCGATCTGGATCACATCAAATCCCACAGCGGTCAACCCCGATACAAGTGCATTCTCGATCATATATCCGCTGCGTCTGGTATCTTTCCCTACCAGTATCTTATTGGTCTTTGCAAACTGTTTGAAGTAAATACCTGTCGCCATAGCAAGACGCATTGTATTGATCGCGCCGACCTTTTTGCCAGCCTTCCCCCGCACGCCGTCTGTTCCAAATAAAGTCACAATATCTTCCTTAGAGCACTAATATAGTTTAATGGGTAATTTTATCGAAATTTTATTAACATCCATAGGTACAAACGCTTTCTAATACCTTCTGCTTTCCTCTTTAGCACGGTTAATTTAATTATTTTTTAATCTTATTTTGGATATTATTCGCGAACTATTTTCACTCTATACTGTATCGAGTGGTAACAACAACTCCAAAAAGGAATCCTAATGGCACACCATAAGTCAGCGAAAAAGCGTATTTTGCAAACAGCAAAAAGAACGGAAAGAAATAGATACTACAGAACACGTTTCAAAAATATCGTCAAAGCAGTACATGAAGCAGTAGAAGCCGGCGATAAAGCTGCTGCAGCCGAGGCGTTTAAAGTTGCGAACAAAAAGATCCACGCACTTGTAAGCAAAGGCTTTATCAAGAAACAGACTGCTGCAAGAAAAGTTAGCCGTCTGCATAAATTGGTCAATAAACTCGAAGCTGCATAAGCAGTTTCGACCTCCTCTAAACAATCCCTTACTATAAAATTCAATACAAAGAACGCCTATGTTCAAAGAGAAACTTCAACCCTTTATCGACCGGTACAATGAGATCAGTGAACTTTTAAGCTCTCCGGATATTGCCAGCGATATCAACCGTATGACAGAGCTGAGCAAAGAGCAGTCAGGACTTACTGAACTTGTAGAAAAGGCAAAAATATACCTTGAGACATCAGAGGCTATCGAAGAGAACAAAGAGCTTCTTGGCGATCTGGAACTCGGTGACCTTGCAAAAGAGGAGCTTGCCGAGCTTGAGCCGATGCTGCCAACGCTTGAAGAGGAGATCAAAGTGCTGATGATCCCCAAAGACAAGAATGATGATAAGAACATCTATCTTGAACTGCGTGCAGGAGCGGGAGGTGATGAGAGTGCGCTCTTTGTTGCTGATGTCTTTAGAATGTACTCACGCTATGCTGAGCAGATGGGCTGGAAAGTAGAGATTGTCAGCTCCAGTGACGGTACTGCAGGAGGATACAAAGAGCTTATTGCGCAGATCAAAGGTGAAGGGGTCTATTCCAAGCTCAAATATGAAGCGGGTACCCACCGTGTCCAGCGTGTGCCAGACACTGAAACACAGGGACGTGTGCACACCTCCGCTATCACAGTTGCGGTCATCCCGGAAGTGGATGATGTCGAAGTTGATATCAAACCAAATGAGATCAAAATGGACGTTTACCGCTCCAGCGGATGTGGCGGACAGTCCGTTAACACCACAGACTCTGCCGTACGTTTGACACACATCCCTACCGGTATCGTTGTTGCCATTCAGGATGAAAAATCTCAGCACAAAAACCGTGACAAAGCAATGAAGGTACTCAAAGCACGTGTCTATGAAGCAGAGCTTCAAAAGCAGCTTGATGAGACCGCCGGTCAGCGTAAGCTTCAGGTAGGATCAGGGGATCGCTCTGAAAAGATAAGAACCTACAACTATCCACAAAACCGAATTACTGACCACCGCATAGGATTAACCCTCTATGCACTTGATGATGTCATGAACAATGGTAACCTTCAGCTTGTGATTGACCCTCTTATCGCCCACGCACAGGCAGAAGCGATACAGGAGGCAGGCCTCTGATCTTTGCCTCCCCTCTCCTGCTCTGCATCCTTCAAAGTTTGCTATAATACCCCCCCAAACACTTTTCATCAAGGAATATCTATGCAATTTAAACAGATCTCTGCGAATAACAGCCCGATACAAGATGTAATCCTTGCCGCTTTTGATACCAGAATAGATGTAGCCGGCGGGTGGGGGTACACACAGAAAGAGGCAACGGTATTGACTGACAATCCACAATTATTGCCTCTTGAACAGCTAGAGCATATGCTTGTCTCTATGCGCACCTATCTGGAGATGAATATGACTCTGCCAAAAGAGGCACGTTATGGTAGTATCAATATCAATGAAAAAACACGTGAACTTTACTCAGAAAACAACAAAACATATCATAAAGTAACCTATAAAATCAGCGCTATGAAAGAATCAGATTATGCCACATTTATTGAAGAGTATAAAGAGGGGTACGGGAAAGCATCATTTGATGTAGAAGCTCATTTTAGACGTAGAAAAGAGGCCACGCTTATAAGAATAATGCCTTACTGGTTTAATGTATCACAGATAAATTAAAATCCTAATATCACTTAAGTTATTTGTCTGCCAAAGGCAGACAAAGTAAAACTGATACTTACTTGATCTTCTTGCTTTCAGTCACAGTTTTACCTGAAAGATCAACCCATGTAATGGTAAGTTCCTCTCCTTTTTTACCGGCTTTTGCCTTGAACTTAATCATCGGGTTTTTAGAAAGGAACTGGCTTGTCGATGCATCATATACGATTGTGTCACCTACTTTTGCAGTGATATGTGTAATGAAGTTGGCCTCTTTCCCTTTCTTTTTTGCTTGATCATATGTTAACATTGGATGCTTGATCAATGCTTTTACCTTCAGAACGCCATCTTTCTCTTTTGCTTTAATTTTCATGTTACCCATAATATATATTCCTTTTTCTTTTTCTCTTAAATAATATGCAGAGGATTACCCTTCACATCCGCCTTTAGCAACTTGAAGTTTCGTCTTACCAATATAGAATTTGCCGTCTTTACCTTCTACGATTGCAGTAAGCACGCCATTTCCACCATTTTCATCCGTTGCTTTCAGTTTGATCTTAACAAAGTAGTCAACAATACCGTTTTCAGGAACATTCCATACTACTACTGCACTTTCAGGGTTCATGTTCTGAAAGAATGCTACTGTTTTTGCCGGAATATCAGATTTGATCGTTACTGGTACTGCACCACCATTACTTGCAACTTTTGGTGCTTTTACTTTTACACCATTTGCTTCTGGTTTAATATCACCATACAGTGCCTTAATTGCACTATCAACAGTTTTCGCTGTCCATGTATCAGGCTTTGTCTTTCTAAAATCGATGCTACTGAGCGCACTCAATGTAGCCGGCAGTGTCGCCATTGCCAACACACCAAAACCAATAAAATTTCTTCTGTTCATACTGTTTCCTTTTCTTTGAATTATATGGAATACAAGGTCTCTAAACCTTATGCGCCATTATATACTATAAACTGTGAAGTAACTGTAAAACAATTACTTTGACTGGCTGACCATATAGTCAACGATCTCTTTGATCTTGTCATCCGGAAGAGAAGTACCACCTTTTGGAGGCATGCCGTTAATACCATGGATAGCATTGTCATATATTTTGTCCATACCGTTTTTAAGTCTTGCTTCCCACGATTTCTTGTCTCCGACTACCGGAGCTCCCATAGCATCTGTAGCATGACATACCGCACAGGAAGCCTCATAGGCTTTTTTCCCTGGATGATCCGCTGATTGACCTGCTTTTTTCTTCGGAAGCTCTTTCTTTGAAGAGATAGGCGGCTCATAGTCACTGATCCCAGTTCCACTGATACGTGCAAGTACGGGCTTGCCTTTAAAACAGTTTTTCATACAGCGTGTACCGTTTCCATAGTTTTTAAAGTCATTGTAGTACTTACGTGTATTTTCAAGACCGTTTTTACCATCGATTTTTGGTTCAAATCCATCTTTGTTCGGCATAACGATTTTAAGGAATTTCTCTCTGTTGAGTTCATACTCATCATCAAGCTCTTCGCCGTCGATCTTCAGCTCATTGATAGAGATAATATAGGCACACAGTGCATAGACTTCATCATCACTCAGTGAGAGTGGCGCAGGGTGAGGCATACCTGTTTTAATATACCACCACAGTGTGCTTGCATGCGGCCAATAGGTACCAAAAACTCTGATAGGACCTTCATCGTTACCGTCCACACGCTGGTTTGTCAGAGACTTCTGCCCCTCATACGCATTACCTTTCTGCAGTGCCGGGTATCCTGCACCTCCGGTACCAAAGTCAAAGTGACACGCAGCACACTTCTCTTCATAAAGTGCATCTCCCTCTTCTACAGTTCCGTGACCTTCAGGAAGGCCTGTTCCATCAGGCATTACATCAATATCCCACGCTTTAATCTCATCTGCTGTAGGCTTACGCCCAAACTTGACTTTTCCTTTGTGTACCTTTTCATTGACATGATAGAGTGATGTCATCCCTTTTTTCACAGGATATGTTGAACCGCCATCAATGACTTTTTTCCCGTTTGCATAGGTACGGGAAGCATCGCTTCCTGCAAACAGTGTTGTCGAAGCAGCGGCAACAACCATTGCAGACAACATGAGATTACGATAAGACTTGAACATTGTTCACCTCCCCTTTTTCAGTTACTTCCCAGGTAAAGATACCGTTTCTATGGTATACCGACTCTACACCCATTACTTCTCTTTCATGTTTGACTGTTGGCTGAATATGACCTGCATCATCTCTCGCACGGCTTGAGAGCAACAGCGGCTTGCCTTCATACTTGTAGATATAGCTAAAGCGTGTCCATGCTTTTGGCAACACAAGACCTTTCAGGCTTGCTTCTACCCAGTTTTTACCGCCGTCAAAGGAGATATCAACACCCTCGATCGTTCCCATACCGGACCAGGCAAGACCTTCGATCTCTACAACATCACCTTTCTTAAGGTCAGTCCACGGTTTTTCAGGACACGGTGAAGTAATGACAGAATTCACTTCATTTGCATAGAAGTGCTGGATCGCTTTTCCTGATTTTTTCAGTGCAGTATATTTTGCAGTCTCCTCTTTGGCATAGAACGGCTCAGAGGCAAACTCAAGACGACACAGCCATTTAACACAGAGGTTTCCTTCCCATCCAGGAACAAGCAGTCTGATAGGATATCCCTGCTCCGGTCTGAGTGCTTCACCATTCTGCCCCCAAACGATCATCGCATCATCAAGTACTTTATCGATTGGAACGGTTCTTCCCATATGAGAGTTGTCAGCCCCCTCTGCAAGCATCCATCGCGCATTTGGTTTCAACCCAAGATCTTTGAGGATATCTTTGATATAAACACCTGTCCACTGGGCACAGCTCATCATCCCTTTTGCAAATTGAAGTGCCGGGAACTGCGGTCCTCTCCACTCTGGTCCGCCATTTGCAGGACACTCAATAAAGTGAATTCGGCTAACACTCGGATAACGCTTGAGCTCATCCATAGTCAAGACAAGCGGTTTCTCTACCAACCCATGAATCATTAAACGATGCTGATTTGGATCGATCTCTGCTACCCCGCCGTGATCACGGTTGAAGAAAAGCCCGTTTGGCGTAATGATCCCTTCCATATCTTGAATCGGACACATCGCAATTGATGCATACCAGTTTCCAGAAGAGAGCAGCTTGGTGTTTCTTCTTGTAACATGATGCTCATACGGTGATGGTTGACCGTACAGGTTATGTGTTACCGGATACCCAAAAGTAGTTCCCCACGGTTTCTCTTCGAGAATTGCCGGGTCACCTTTAAGCTCTTTGGCATCTACTTTTACGGGCGCCATTACACTTGCAGCAGCCATAGCGCTGACAGAAAATGCCGCCGACTTTCTAAAAAAGTCTCTTCTGCCAGACTGAATCGTTTCAGTCTCAGAAGCTTTACTTATCTTAGTCATATTACCTCCTTATTTTCTTACGTAGCACTCGTTACTCAGGGGAGAGTTGAGACACTATTGTCTTTGATTGTAATCGAAATTAAATTAAAATGTCAAGCACTCCACAATAAAGTTAATTTCTTTTTTTAATTTTTATTATATAAACATAAATTATTAAATTTTTAAATAAAATATCTGATCTTATTTAAAATAATAGAACAATATAATCAGATTCTCCATTATCCAACTTATGCTAAAATATGCCTGCTAAACAAAGGATTAAGTATTATGAAAAAAGTCGGTAAGGTCTGTGCTCTTTTTACCTTGGATAAAGAGATAAAAGCACCATACAGACAAACACTCCTTACGCTTGACTGCCAAGGGATACATGACGATAAACACTATGGCAGCATGATGGAACGTACTGTATTGATCAGTTCAACAGAAAGCTATACGCTGATAAAAGAGAAAATTGGCATATTGATACCGTATGGATACCTTGGCAAAAATCTTCTGATTGATTTCAATCCCTGCAACCTGCCATTGGGAACACAGCTAAAAATAGGCGATACACTTCTTGAAATCATGCAAAACTGCACACTTTACAATCACCTGTCCACTTTAAACAAACGCATCCCAAAACTGCTAAAAGATGACCGCGGTATTTTTGCAAAAGTGGTTCAGCTCGGACATATCCATCAAGAGGATACCATCTTTCTTTTAGACACTGCTTCGTAGTACACTTTTTTAACAGTTGCCAAATATTCCGCTATACTGAATTTATAATTTTAGAGAGGAGTACCTGACAAAGAATATCGTCAGGCAGACTTCCCTTTTTAATACAAGGGAAGTCTTGCAGCAAAAGAGGGACTACTTTGCACCCAGCTTTTTTAAAATATTCTCAAACTTTTTCTGTGCATCAAGCAACACGTCTCGAGATTCCTTATCCTGGATATTCAGAGCACTAAGCCATTTATAAACTGTTGGAAACGCCATATGAATCGTATTCTCATCTTTCTTCATATACAGATACATTGTACATGGAGCAAGCGCACCTGCTTCTGGATGTTTCTGTGATACAGTATAGATAACAGGAATTTTACAGATAGAATAGGCATCAAAGAATTTAAACGCCTCAATATCATGCTCATCAAGATCATAGTTCAGATCAACAAAGGCAGGAGAGACAAAACCGTTAGGTGCCAGCTCTCCTTCAAAGGCCATCTCTAGATCATCTTTTGCCTCTTCCCAGTCATCGCTTTTTACAACAAAACTGACCTCATGCACCAAAGGACCTTCCGCCTTCGCCATAGTGTATGGCATTTTGAGAAATTTCCCGTTAGGCATTGCAGTTTTCAATACCGTTTCAATCTTTTTCCCAAGCTTTACCAAAGCAGGCTCATCCGCAGGAATACCTGTCATTTGAGCGATTCCCGCAGGAGACAAGGACGCAACATTAATAGTTGTAGCATCTTTTTCCGTGTAGATCGACATACTAAGTGGTGTGAACAATGCAATTTTCGGATACTTCACACCAAGTGCTCTAAATGTATCTTTATCCCACAGTACCATCAGGTTATATACTTTGTGGTGTACCACTTTGAAATCTCTTTTAAATGGTGCGAGCATATCATTGTTTGCTTCAACCATAAATCCTGCTTTTTCGAAAGCACTTTGAATCGTTTTGGGTGTAATCTTCCCATTGCTGTTTTGTGCAGAAAATACCCGCACTTGATTCGCTTCAGCTGCAGACAAACCGACCACCATCAGTAGTAGTACAAGTAAACCTTTCATTAGTTTCATACTGTTCCTTTAATATTAAATTCACCCCTCAATAATAGGGAATTCTTTATAAGTATACAGTGAATTTATTTAATAAAAATAGGGTCTAGACTAGTTCAAGAGGTATAATATAATACCCCAATAAATAAGACAAAAAATAAAATGCTAAAATATAAAAGCGATTAAAGAAAAGGGTAAAGAAATGAGTAATAAGCGAAGA
>FPIB01000024.1_pt1 | contig 33326 bp, 36 predicted proteins | sample 1057271 | NCBI WGS metagenome assembly FPIB01 (sample SAMEA4473313, study PRJEB15554) | hydrothermal vent metagenome | biome: marine basaltic hydrothermal vent biome; feature: marine hydrothermal vent; material: water | place: Pacific Ocean | collected 2011-06-14/2011-07-23 | depth 1199 m
CTTAGAGCGCGAAGATATGGTTGTAAGTTTTAACAGACTTGAGCCATCTTTAGCTTTGCGAAACCAAGTCATAGAGCCTTTCTATGAGAGTAGAAGTATGCAAGATATTTTAAAAGGATTAGGCCAAAAACTCTCTGTGCCTCTCTTTAAAGTCAGTGCAAAATATGATGAAGATTTGCAAGAGAGCATCAAAGAGGATGGTCTGCACAAAGCTTTTGAAGAGGGTGGCTATGATATGGCAGAACTTTACCGTTACAATACAACCCAAAGAAACAAAAGACTCATCACTAAACAGTTTGGAGAGAAGGTCTATAAATCACTCAAAGAGAAGGGAGTCTGGCATCCATTTATAGAAGAAGAAAAAGAGCTCTTTAATGATTTTTATGAGTATTACCCTCCAGAGAAGAGATTTTATAGCGTAGAGAGAAAATATAGAGTAAAAGCATATCTGAAAAAATTGGAAAAAGCAGGATTTGATGCGATGCCAACATGGCACAAACATTATGATTTTACTCTAAAAAAAGATGAATTTCGCATAATAACAGGACGCTATGTAACAACAACCCAAAGTGCCACAGCAAATAATAGCATGCTAAGAGATTTTCATCAAGAGAATTATCTTTGGATAAATAACAATGATGCAAAAAAACTTGATATAAAAAAAGGTGATAGCGTTGTTGTGATGAGCAATATCTCTAGCGTAGTTGTTAAAGCTAATCCAACCAATAAAATAGCACCAAATGTTATCTGGCTGCCCCATGGGTTTGGCATAGATTCACAAGAGATGACAAATGCTTATGCACAAGGAGCAAGTGATAATATGATTATTGAAGATAAATTTGAAAAAATCTATGGTTGTGCAACAATGCATGAGACCAATGTAACACTAAGGAAACTCTAATGGCAAACTATGGAATGGCATTTGATTATAAACTCTGTATAAACTGTCATGCATGTGAAGTAGCTTGTAAAGAGGAAAACGGTATAGATTTAGGGGCAAAAAATCATCGCCTTTGGATTCAAGAGGATGCAACAGTCTCTGGAGATTTTTGGAATTTAGAGAGAGATAAAGTAGAGTTTATGCAGATGCAATGCCAAGAGTGCGAGGATGCACCATGTATGGCTGCGTGTCCAAATGGAGCAATTTATAGAGATGAGAATGGAATTGTAAGACTCCATAAAAATCTATGCGACCTCTCAAGAGCCTGTATGAGTGCCTGCCCCTATAATGCACGCTATGTTGATGAGAAAAACCATGTAACAGATAAGTGTATATTTTGTGCAGATACGCGTTTGGCACGAGGTGAAACAACAACAGCATGTCAGATAACCTGTCCTGCAAAACTGAGATATTTCGGTGATTTGGATGACCCAGAGAGTGAAATAAGCAAAGTGTTAGCATCAAGAAAACACTTTACTTTAAAACCAGAGCATAAGACAAAGCCTAAGCTCTTTTATCTTGAGTAGTATATTTGTGTAAATATTACACAATTTCTTCACAAAGATTTTTTATAATGCGATTAAGAATAACAACAAGTTGTTCTAAAAGAGAGTATTAATACACACTGTGTTAAGATTCTCTTACCAAATAAAAAAGGATTGTTTATGAAAAATTTGTTGAAAATAGCACTAACCGGTGCAGTTGTTTTATCTTTGGCTACGACTGTTGCGTCTGCGGATGCTGCGAAAGGGCAAAAGCTTTATGGTAAAAAATTGAAAAAAGCATGTGGATTTAACGGTGCAAAATTTGCCCAAAAACATACACAAGGCGAGTGGGAAGCTATCGGTGAAAAAGGTATCGCTGCGGAAATTAAAAAAATGTGTCCAAATGTAGAAGAGAAAGCACTAAAAGCGAAATATCTAAAACATTACTATGATTTTGCACACGACTTTGCAAGCGATAGCGGAAACGTACCTTCATGTTAATAGTGCTAGGCTACTCATTTGAGTAGTCTGTACTATAAAACACAATTATACCCTCTTTTTATCTTCAAATATATTTCTTTAAAATACCCAAATCTCGAAATAGAATTCTTGCAATCTGTGCGATACTTGTGTTTAGGGAGTTTGTAGCGTATCTAAGGCGCACCCGCAGGTGCGGTGATAGATAGGCTACAGGCTCCATGAATACAATGATTGTATAGAGTGCTGAATTTCTATTTCGAGATTTAGGAAATAAATATTAATTTTTGTATTGTTTTATAAAATTTTACCGTAAATATGTATTAGTATATATAGAGGGTGTATCAATGACACCCCCTAACAATATTAATGATGGCTTTTTAGAATGAGTATCGTCATTTTAATGTTAATGACTACAAACTGAATAAGCTGCCAAATAAAGCAAGTTCTCATAAATACCGTAAAATCGGAAGGGATCGGTGTATAACTATTTTGCTCGTAAGGTTTAATTTTTCTCATAAATACTCCTTTATTGTATCTGTTTGATGATGTTTTCTTAATATCAATTTTTTATTCAGGGATCAATGTCCAGCCCGGCTTAAGTTTTGCTTTCCAAATAAAGGCATGGTGAAGAAAATGCTTAACCCAGTGTCCTGCAAGTCCGATAGTACCGAATGTACCGTTAAGATCTCGTCCAAATTCATATTTTTCATAATCGGGAATAATAGGATACATTGTCATGGCTACCGCACTTCCGTTAAAGAAGCCTTTCCCTGCACTTGCCACACAAGCAGCACCCATTTCCGACATACACGCCGTATGGGTTGCTTCTGTTGTTTTCCCTTGAATCATATCACAAATACTGTTAGCGACTGCTCTACCCATCATTGCTGAAGGCATACCTGTTCTTGGCGGTGTCGGGTTGATTGGTGTACCGTTTGGTGAACTAAACGGTTTGGAAATAAGATGTGGCGGGGCAAAGGCAATACCTGCGGCAAAGATATTTTTATAATCGGGATTTTGAAGTGTTTTAGGCCAATCGTTTGGCTTCCACTCTTCATAAGGCTTTGCCGTATAGTCGGCATCTACAAACATAAATCCGGAAGGATTAAAGAGTTTGGAGGTAATATCCTCTCCGTTTTTATCGTATGCTTTCATTCCTGCACCGGCAAAAGGAGGAATAAGCATTGCAAAGTCAAATTCCTCTTCGCCTTGGCTACCGTCAAGTTTTTCGTAAGATACTTTTTTCTCTTCTACTTTATTGACATGCACACGGGTAATCCATTTTACATCACGTTCAGTAAAAAGAGACTCTGCAAAGACTTTTCCGCTGGTAACGTATCCTCCACGCTTAATATGCATACCTCCGACACCGAAATCTCCCATTTCGTACTCGTTTGAGATATAGGTTATGGTTGCTTTGTCCCGAACGCCGGCTTGTTTGAGTTCATGTTCAACATTGAAAATATACTCAAATGCAGCACCTTGGCATGTACACATACCATGACCGGTTCCAATCAAAAATTTCTTTTGGGCACCCTTTTTCATCTCTTCAATGATGCGTCGTAATTCAATATTGGCATGTAGTGCATGATCGGCAGTACATACTGAAACTGTATGTTTCCCTACGTGTCCGTTACCGTTTCCTAATCCGGGAGTGGCATCAAAGTTTAGTTTTGGTCCGGTTGCATTGATAAGGTAGTCATAGGTAACCTCCTCGGTTTGATCTTCTTTCCCTTGCCCCGTATATTTGATGGTTACAAACGGTTTATCGCTTTTGCTGCTCCCTTCGGGATGAATAGAGACGGCTTTTGCTTGTTTGTAGTTAATGCCGGCTTTTTCATAAACTGGAGCTAAGGGGAAGACAACATCCTCTTTGCTCATTTGTCCAACACCTACCCAAATATTGGACGGGATCCAGTTCCATTGAGAATTTGGTGTAACAACCACTACTTCATGGTCCTTCCCAAGCCATTTTTTTGCAAATGATGCGGCAGTGTGTCCTGCAACACCTGCCCCTAAAATTACTAATCTTGCCATAGCTTTTTTCCTTTATATTAAACTTTAACATGCTCATTCTATGGTAACCTTTTTTAAAATTACTTGAAAATAGATTATTTTATAGCCTTTATATGATAGGGTTATCTTTTCGATAAGGTAAAGATATAATAATAAGTGTAATTTTTAGAATATATATTATTTTTATCAAAAAAATTTATGATTATGGAGGGGATTTCGTGTCTATTTTATTCTTATTTGAGAATAAAATATGGTACAATATTTTATAAATAAAGCAAAGGTTTGGGTAGAGATTGTTCTTGCATATTTTATTTGCTACTTTTGTGTTTATGTTTGCGGGGATGAGTATATATGCTGATGTTTGGAACAATCCTTATTCTAAAAATCAATTAAAGAGCAATATTTACTTTTCTTCTTTCTTTTCTGCACCGAAACATCTTGACCCCGTGATCTCGTACAATGCCAATGAGTGGTCGATTCTTGGACAGATCTATGAACCGCCGCTTCAATACAACTATCTTAAACGCCCCTATACGCTTGAGCCGTTGACACTTAAAAGGATGCCGGAGGTTGTCTACCTTGATAATAAAGGCAAAGAGACATCCGATGAGAACCGTATCGCCTATTCGCGTTACCGGCTGCATCTTCGTAGTGATATCTTCTACCACCCGCATCCTGCATTTGTCAAAGATACATATGGTAGGCTTGTTTACGGTGCGCTCACCCAAAAAGAGCTTGCTTCTATAGAGGATGTCTATGATTTTAGCAAACAACAGACACGGCGGCTCAAAGCAGAAGATTATGCCTATGCAATCAAACGTATGGCAGTACGGCAATACCATTCTCCCATTCTGGACAGTATGATACCTTACATTGTCGGGTTGAGAGCCTTTTCTAAAAAGATAAGTGCCGTTGCTAGGGGGAAAAAAGCATTGCACCGACCGCTGGATCTGAGAGCATACCATATAAAGGGAGTAAAAGTTATAGATGACGATACATTAGAGATTGACATCTATGGAAAATACCCACAGTTTCTGTATTGGCTTGCCATGAACTTCTTCGCCCCCATCCCGTGGGAGGCAGATCTTTTTTATCAGCAAGAGGGTCTGCATGCAAAAAATATTTCGCTTGACAGTGCACCGGTAGGTACAGGAGCTTACTATCTGGCACAAAACGATCCCAATCGGTGTATGCGACTCAAACGCAATACCTATTTTCATACAGAGTACTATCCCACTGCGGGCAAACAGTCTTCCCAAAAGCTTCCGTTTATTGATGAAGCAGTCTATATGCTTGAAAAAGAGAGTATTCCGATGTGGAACAAGTTTCTTCAGGGGTATTATGATGCTTCCGGTATTGCTTCGGAAGCTTTTGACCAGGCAGTGCAGATAGGCAGCAGTGGAGAGATGGGACTTAGTGATGCTATGCGTAAGAAAGGTATACGGATGATCACTTCTGTGCAGCCTTCTATTTTTTACATGGCATTCAATATGGAAGATCCTGTGGTAGGCGGCTACAGCCCAAAGCAGCAAAAACTGCGTCAGGCGATCAGTATTGCCCAGAATGAGGAAGAGTATATTTCTATTTTTATGAATGGACGGGGTGTACCGGCACAAGGGCCTATCCCTCCGGGAATATTTGGGTATGAAGAGGGTAAAAAGGGAACCAATCCTTTTATGTATGAATGGTATAAGGGCAAACGGGTACGTAAAGGTTTGGATGTTGCAAAAAGGCTGCTGGCTGAAGCGGGATACCCGGACGGGATTAGTCAAAAGACAGGTAAGCGGCTTAAGCTCTATTACGATACGACTGCAACAGGACCTGATGATCGTGCTTTGATGGAGTGGCGACGCAAACAGTTTGCGAAACTGGGTATTACACTGGTGATCCGCGCGACAGACTACAACCGCTTTCAGGAGAAGGTACGTAAGGGTAAGGTACAGCTTTTTTCCTGGGGATGGAATGCGGACTACCCCGATCCGGAGAATTTCCTCTTTTTACTTTATGGAAAGAATGCAGTTGTCGATACGGATGGGGCAGGCATCAACAGTGCCAATTATAAAAATCCGGTCTTCGACAAGCTCTTTGAAGAGATCAAAAGTATGGAAAACACACCCAAACGTCTTGCAAAAATAGAACAGATGCTCAAGATACTTCAGAAGGATGCTCCTTGGGTCTGGGGGTTTTACCCCAAAAGCGTAGCACTGGTACACAGCTGGTTTGGCAATGTCAATGCCAATGCCATGGCAAACAATACGCTCAAATATAAACGCATTGACCCTCAGGAAAGGGTTGTCAAACAGGAGGCATGGAACCGTCCGGTTACAGCACCGCTGTATTGGCTGGTTTGTATACTGTTACTGGGAATATCGCTGCTCTATGTGGCCTATTTGCGAAAAGAGAAAACAGTAATATCTCGCAGCAAGGAGAGAGAATGATACGGTATGTTATCAGACGGATACTCTATGCCGTTCCGATACTTATTGGGGTCAATCTGATCACATTTATGCTCTTTTTTATGGTTAATACTCCCGATGATATGGCACGGGCACAGCTTGGTGCTAAACAGACAACACCGGCGATGATAGCGGCATGGAAAGAGGAGAAGGGATATAACAAACCGCTTTTTTACAATTTGGATGCCAAAGGGGTTGACCACCTTACCCAAACCCTTTTTGTACAGGAGTCTTTAAAGCTCTTTAGATTTGATTTTGGACGTTCGGATGCCAACCGTGATATCGGAAAAGAGATCAAAGCGCGTATGGGTCCTAGCCTTTCGATCGCTTTGCCGACATTTTTGATAGCCCTTGTAACCAATATTTCCATTGCTTTGCTGCTGGTACTCTTTAGAGGATCGGTACTTGATTTTTCCATGATGATCGCTGCGGTGGTGATCATGTCAGTCTCCGGGCTTTTCTATATTATATTGGGTCAGGTACTCTTCTCCAAGCTGTGGCACTGGGTACCGATCTCTGGATATGCGGAGGGATTAAGCGGTATCAAGTTTATTGTTCTGCCTGTCGCCATTGGGGTATTTGCCGGTCTTGGCGCAGGGGTGCGGTGGTACCGTTCGATCTTTCTGGAGCAGATCAATCAGGACTATGTTCGCACGGCACGTGCCAAAGGGCTCTCTGAAATAGCAGTGCTGTTTAAACATGTGTTGCCAAACGGGATGCTGCCTATACTTACAGGTGTGGTTGTTGTGATCCCCTCTTTGTTTATGGGAAGCCTTATTATGGAGTCATTCTTTGGTATACCGGGGCTTGGTTCCTACACCATCGATGCGATCAACGCACAGGATTTTGCCATTGTCAAAGCGATGGTCTTTTTGGGGTCTGTACTCTATATTGTGGGGCTTATTTTGACAGACCTCTCCTATACACTTTTTGATCCGCGGGTGAAACTATGACACTGCATCTTTTGTGGACTGACATACTGGTATGGTTTTTGATAGCAGTGTTTGCCGTGCTTGGATGGCGCACTATGCGCACAAAGCAGGTGCGACGCATGTGGCAGGGTATCTTTTATTCCAAGGTGGCAGTGGCATCGGCTGTAGTCCTGCTCTTTTATCTCTTTTTTGCACTGGCAGACAGTGTACATTTCAAGATTGACAGAGATTCTAAAGAGGGAATACTGCAAGGTGAGATCGTCTCTTTGCTCGATATGGCAATGGCACATCGGAAGTACCATACCGAGCGTACCTACTCCGCACCGTTTGCAACCCGTGAATATACCAAATCGGTTACGGTAGATGCAAAAGGAGAGACTCTGCAGGCGTATCTTCCTCTGCGCCATGTCAATGACAAAGACTTTGCGCAAAAGAGCCTGATGGGTACAGGTGCGGGTATCGTGCTTGCTCTTTTGATGATTGTCCCGCATTGGCGGCGGCGAAAGCGGCGAATCCAAGAGAGTGTTTCATATGCCAATATACCGTGGCATATCGCCTACATTACATTGCTGCTGCTGTTGGCGCTTTTTGGATGGCTCTACAGTATGAGTTTTTCCTACCATGTGCTTGGCACGGACAAAGTGGGTGCCGATGTGCTGTATGCTTCACTTAAGAGTATCCGTACCGGAGTGCTCATTGGCACACTGACAACGCTTGTAACACTGCCTGTAGCAATTTTGCTTGGTGTGAGTGCAGGATATTTTCGCGGCTGGGTGGATGATCTGATACAGTATCTCTATACGACACTCAGCTCCATCCCGGGAGTGCTGCTGATTGCTGCAGGGGTACTGATGATGCAGGTGTGGGTTGATCAGCATCCTGACTGGTTTGCTTCAACCGTGGAACGCTCAGACCTTCGGCTGCTCTTTTTAGTAGTGATTTTGGGAGTGACAAGCTGGACGGGGTTGTGCCGATTGGTACGTGCTGAGACACTGAAGATCGCCAAAATGGACTATGTAACTGCAGCAAAGGCGTTTGGTGTGGGCAGTATGCGTATTATGTTACGTCATATCGTACCCAATCTGATGCATATTATTCTAATCTCCGTAGTGCTTGATTTCTCTTCACTTGTACTTGCCGAAGCGGTACTCTCCTATGTTGGGGTCGGAGTTGATCCAACGATGTACAGCTGGGGGAATATGATCAATCAGGCACGGCTTGAGATGGCAAGAGAGCCGATGGTATGGTGGTCTCTGTTTGCCTCTTTTGTATTCATGTTTGTTTTGGTATTGGCGGCAAACCTCTTCTCTGACAGAGTACAACATGTACTTGATCCAAGGAATGTGTTGTGAGTATATTGTTGAATATTCACCGGCTGAGTATTGTCGCAGGGGGCAACTATATCCTCGATGAGGTCTCCTTTTCGATTCAAAGTGGGGAGATTATGGCACTTGTCGGAGAATCAGGCAGCGGCAAATCGATCATCTCACTTGCGATCATGCGGCTGCTACCGCAGGCATTGATGGTAGCGAAGGGTGATGTAATGCTTGAGGGGACTTCGCTTTTTGTGCTGCCTGAGGTGCAGATGCGCCGTATACGGGGAAGGCGTATTGCCATGATCTTTCAAGAGCCTATGAGTGCACTCAATCCTGTGATGCGTATAGGCGAACAGGTAGCAGAAGCGATACGGGTACACTTTGACTATCCCTCTTCCGAAGTTAAAAAACGGGTTATCGCACTCTTTGAAGAGGTGGCGATTCCTGATCCTCAAACACGGTATGACTGGTATCCTCATCAGCTCTCAGGAGGGCAGAAACAGCGGGTGATGATTGCAATGGCGCTTGCTTGCGAACCGGAAGTATTGATTGCCGATGAACCGACAACAGCACTGGATGTCACCGTGCAGGCACAGGTACTTTCTCTGTTAAAAGAGATACGCGACAAACGTGGACTGTCAATACTCTTTATTACGCATGATCTAGCGGTGGTATCGCAGATAGCAGATACCATTGCGGTGATGAAAGACGGCAAAATTGTTGAACAGGCAGATGCCAATACGCTGTTTGCCTCCCCGTCTCACCCCTACACACGTCAGCTGCTTGAAAATGCAGTGGCACAAAAGGTCTCAAAAGAGAAAGAGGTTTCAGCGGAAGTACTGTTGAACGTGGAAACGCTTAAAGTATATTTTCCTGTAAAAAGAGGGTTCTTTGGGCAGGTACGGCAGGTTGTCAAAGCGGTTGACGGTGTCTCTTTGACAATCGAACGCGGTAAGACACTGGCACTTGTTGGTGAATCAGGAAGCGGAAAGACCACGCTTGGACAGGCGATTTTATCGCTGGTGCCTGTGAGCGGTGGCAGTATTTGGTTTGGAACGGATGAGATAACGGCATTGCCAAAGAAGATACGGCAGGTTTATCGCAAAAAGATACAGGTGATCTTTCAAGACCCTTTTGCGGCACTCGATCCGCGCATGAACATTGGGCAGATCATCAAAGAAGGCATGGAGAGTCTTGGAGTAGGACCTCGCACCCCCAAAGAACAGCATCGTTATATTGAAGAGATACTGAGAAAGGTTGAACTCGATTCGGCATATATCGACCGCTATCCGCATGAGCTCTCGGGTGGACAGCGACAGCGTGTCGGTATTGCAAGGGCTCTGGCGGTGGATCCGGAGCTGATCATTTGCGATGAACCTACCTCTGCACTAGATGTAACGGTGCGAGCCCAGATACTGCATCTACTCAAACGCCTTCAGCAAGAGAGGGGATTGAGCTACCTGTTCATTACGCACGATCTCTCGCTGGTGCCGGATATCGCTCATGATGTTGCGGTGATGTGCTCAGGGAAGATTGTAGAGCAGGGGCGTGTCGATAAGGTGTTTACACTACCACAGCACCCCTATACACAAAAACTGCTTTTGGCAGTACCGAAGCTGCCAAAAGCACTATCAAATAAAAAGAGGAAATATGACCATACTGTTTGACCTTGACGGCACACTGATAGATTCGACCGAAGCGATTCTGGAAAGTTTTCAGGTCGCATTTGAGACTTTTGGCAAGAAAGCACCCCAAGCGCATGTGATCAAATCACAGATCGGTCATCCGCTTGATGTGATGTTCTCCTATATGGGTATTGAAGATACACAGGTAGATCAATATGTGGATGCCTATAAAAAACACTACCGTGTTATATCCAAAGAGAAGACCATATTGCTGCCCGATGCCAAAGAGGCGATCGAACTTGCAAGTACACATGCCACGCTTGGCATTGTTACGACCAAAACAGGGCTCTACTCCAAAGAGTTGCTTGAACACATGGGAGTAATGCACTATTTTTCCGTCTTGATCGGAAGAGAAGATGTAACCCATCCAAAACCACATCCCGAACCGGTACTTAAAGCACTTTCAAAGCTTGATAGCGATAAAACAGCGTGTTGGATGATCGGTGATACCCCTATGGATATAGCCGCAGCCAATGCAGCAGCTATAGAGAGTGTGGCTGTAACATGTGGCTATGCCAGTAAAGCAGAACTTCTGGAGTATGGCTGCAATATTGTACCAAATGCCTATGAAGCTGTGAAGTTTATTATCGAATCATAACATGAAGTTAAAAAAATTGTAATTTCAAGCACAATTTAAGAGTCGCACCATTACAATGAGATACATTTTAGTGTTTTGAGTATAGACTCAACCACTTAACTACTATAGAGGAGATACTATGATTGAGATCAGATGGCACAGCCGTGCGGGTCAGGGTGCCGTGACCGGTGCAAAGGGGCTTGGAACCGTTGTGGCAACAACAGGAAAGCAGGTGCAGGCGTATGCACTGTATGGTTCTGCCAAACGGGGTGCAGCAATGAATGCCTATAACAGAATAGACGATGAGCCTATTACCAATCAAGAGACAAAGATGTTTCCTGACTATGTATTTGTTATCGATCCGGCATTGGCATTTACTGATGATATCACTAAAAATGACAAACCGACAACACAGTATATCATTACTACACACCTTTCAAAAGAGGATCTGATTGCGAAGATTCCTGCACTACAGGATAAAACAGAGAGGGTATTTGTTGTAGACTGTATGCAAATTTCGCTTGATACTATCGGAAGAGCAATGCCAAACACACCGATCTTGGGTGCATTTATGAAAGTGTCCAAAATGTATGAGTTGGATTTCTTTTTGGAAAACATGAAAAAAGTACTTGCCAAGTTCCCTCAAAAGATTATTGATGCGAATATGGAAGCGATTACCAGAGCATATAACGAAGTGAAATAAAGGAGCGCAAGATGAGTACAGGTGTATTGGGAACGGAAAAAAGAGGGATCAGAGAACTGGGTGCAGAAGAGAAGGTCGGCTGGGATGAGGTCACACGCGGTGTGGTACTTAACTCCTTTGAAGGAGATGCCACTAACATTGCACATCAAAAGGCTGAAGAGCGTGACTATGCAGACTTCAACTCCTACACAGCAACCGTTGCTTCTTGGAGGATTATCAAGCCGGTATATAACAGAGATATCTGTATTGACTGTCAAAACTGTTGGGTATGGTGTCCGGATACCTCTATTATCTCTCGTGACAAGCAGATGCTTGGGATCGATTATGACCACTGTAAGGGGTGTGGTGTCTGTGTGGAAGTGTGTCCTACGAACCCAAAATCCCTTTTGATGTTCGCAGAAGCGACAGAGCAGGAAGATGCACTTACCCAGTGGCCTGAAAAAAAGAAAAAAGAGAAGTAAAGGACGATTATGGCAAAAGAATTTGAATTGAACGAAGTAGAGGTATGGGACGGGAACTATGCTGCCTCCCAAGCTCTAAGACAGGCACAAATCGATGTAGTTGCTGCATATCCTATTACGCCATCTACTCCGATTGTGGAAGGGTATGGTGCCTATGTTGCCAACGGATATGTCGACGGTGAATTTGTTATGGTCGAGTCTGAACATGGTGCGATGTCTGGATGTGTCGGTGCGGCAGCAGCAGGCGGACGTGTTGCAACAGCAACCTCTTCACAAGGGTTTGCACTGATGGCAGAGGTACTCTATCAGGCATCCGGTATGAGACTTCCTATCGTCTTGACAGTCGTTAACCGTGCACTCGCTTCACCGCTAAATGTTCGCGGTGACCACTCCGATATGTATCTTGGACGAGACAGCGGGTGGGTGCAGATAGATGCATTTAATGCACAAGAGGCGTATGACTTGACGCTTTGTGCCTTTAGAATTGGAGAGCATCTTGATGTAAGACTTCCGGTAATGGTACATCAGGATGGATTTACCACATCACACAAAGCACAAAATGTCTCTCCTTTGAAAGATGCCGTTGCATACAAATTTGTTGGAGACTATGTACCAGTGAACGACATGCTGGACTTCTCAAGACCCGTAACGCACGGGGCGCAAACGGAAGAAGACTGGCACTTTGAGCATAAAGCGAAGCAGCACAAAGCACTGATGGACTCAAGAAGTGTGATTGATGATGTCTTTGCAGAGTTCAAGAAGCTAACCGGAAGAGAGTACAAAAGAGTAGAAACCTACTATATGGAAGATGCGGAAGTTGCTATTGTTGCACTCGGATCTTCTGTAGAAACGGCAGCACTTGCTGCAAAACAGCTTCGCGAAGAAGAGGGGATTAAAGCAGGAGTAATTGCGCCAAGATGTTTCAGACCGTTCCCGTTTGATCTGGTAAGAGATGCACTGGAAGTACCGTCACTCAAAGCGGTATGTTGTATGGATAAATCTGCACCGGGTGGTGCGATGGGCGCACTCTTTAACGAAGTATCCGCTGCAGCATATTCAACAACATCAAGACCGATTATGACAAACTATATCTACGGACTTGGCGGACGTGATTTCGCACTTGATGAGGCAAAACGTATCTTTAAAGAGCAAAAAGCACATGCTGATGCAGGGCATATAACAACACCGATACAGCAGTTCTCAGGTGTTAGAGGACCAAAACTCGGATTTTTTGAGACAAGAAGGGGCTAAGAATGGCAATTACATCGATTAAAAACCTAAAAGAATTTTCAACAGCGAATGACAGATTTGAGGGATCACACCTTCTTTGTCCGGGATGTGCACACTCAATGATTGTTAGAGAGTTGATGAATGCAACCGATGACAATCTTGTGATTGCATCCAACACAGGCTGTCTGGAGGTCTCTACTGCTGTCTATCCTTATACTTCATGGGATACCTCATGGATTCATATTGGATTTGAAAACGCAGCGACTGCGGCAGCCTGTGCAGAGTCTATGTTTAAAGCAAGAAAAAGAAAAGGTACCCTGCCAAACCCCGATGCACCGGTTAAGTTTGTAGCATTCGGAGGGGACGGTTCTACATATGATATCGGTTTCCAGTGGCTCTCTGGTGCCATGGAGAGAGGACACGACTTTACCTATATCTGTCTAGACAATGAGAACTACGCCAATACCGGTGGTCAGCGTTCATCCGCAACGCCTATTGGGGCACACACCTCCACCGCACAGGCAGGGAGTGTCTCTTACGGAAAAACCCAGCGTAAAAAAGACATCGTAGCGATCATGGCAGCACATGGTGCGCCATATGTTGCGCAACTGGCGCCAAACAAATGGAAATCTATGGCAAAAGGATTCCAAAAAGCACTTGAGACAGAGGGACCATGTTTTATCAACACGGTTTCTGCCTGTACCACAGAGTGGAAGTTCGATCCAAAAGATACCATCAATGTAACAGACCTTGCTACTGACTCTTTGATGTTCCCAATCTATGAGATCATTAACGGTACAGAGCTCAATATACTCTATAGACCTAAGAATATCATTCCTGTAGAAGAGTACCTTGGTTCACAGGGGCGTTATAGACATCTCTTTAAGCCAGAGAACCGTCACGTTATCGAGCGTATCCAAAAAGATATCGATGAGAAATGGGAATACCTGCAAAGAAGAGAAGAAGCACGCGTCTAAAAGCTTAGCTTCGGCATATCTTTATCTGAACGGCTTCGTTCCGTTCGGTCACATACTTTAAGTATGCTCCCTCTCTCCACTCACACCGTTAGAATAAATATGTACCAAATCTAAACTTTTTGATCCATCTCTAATATTTTTCATATCTTTTTTCAAAACTCTTCACTCTTCACTCTTCACTCTTCACTTTTTCCTTGTATAATTTGAAAAATAATACAAGGAAAATCTATGCCACTTTTAGACAGTTTTACCGTAGACCATACCAAAATGATTGCACCTGCAGTGCGCATCGCCAAAACGATGAAAACTCCATGCCAAGATGACATCACAGTCTTTGACCTACGCTTTACTGTACCCAACAAAGAGCGTCTCTCTGCCAAGGGTATCCATACGCTTGAACATCTCTTTGCAGGTTTCATGCGGGAGCATCTTAACTCAAAGAAAGTAGAGATCATCGATATCTCCCCAATGGGCTGTAGAACCGGGTTTTATATGTCACTGCTTGGGACACCATCTGAAAAGAAGGTAGCCAAAGCATGGAAAGCTTCGATGGAAGATGTGCTGGCAGTCAAGAGCGAAGCAGATATTCCTGAACTCAATATCTACCAGTGCGGTACCTGTAAAATGCACTCGCTCAAAGCGGCACAGAAGATTGCTAAAAAGGTACTCAAACGCGGTATTGGTATTATGGATAACAAAGCACTTCAACTGAGTAAAAAAGAGCTTGAAAAAATTGCGAAAGAGGGGAATATATGCTGATCTGGATTCCGGTAGCCGAAGATAAGGGAAGAGATTCCACAATTGTCCCACAGCTTGAAGCAAAAAAATGGGCTTTGGTTGATTTTGATGCGGGTGAGATGCAATCACTGGCATTCTACGACAATATCGAAGCACTTGGCGGAGAGTGGGTCGATTTTATTATTCTCGCCAACAAATTTGAGAACTATCTTGACTATATGAATGAGGGGATGATGGTTTTGGTCGTCCGCCAAGAGCAAAGGACGATCGAAGAGATCATTGAAGCGTTCAAGTTTAAAGAGCTTGATGAGATCGGACTTTGAGAATTAGAAATAAAAGAGGCTTATAGTGTACAACGAAGCTATCAGAGCAGAGAAAAAGACTATTGTCAGCGATGACGGCTCTTTGACACTCTATTCCAAAGAGTTTAATGAATCATATCACTCTCCCAAAGACGGTGCGCTTAGAGAGAGTCTGAATAAACATGTCATCCCAGCCTTCAATCTGCATGAAGGCAAGCCGACTTTACGTATCCTCGATATCTGCTATGGTCTAGGTTACAATACGCTTGCAACACTTCACCATATACGGTCACAAAATCTTGATGTAAAGGTGGAGATCATCTCCCCCGAGTTTGATGAAGCACTGGTGCGATCCTTGAAAGATTTTGCATACCCAGTAGCATTTGAGCCACTACGCCCCATCATTGAAGCACTATCCAATGATTTTCGCTATGAAGATGAACAATTTAAGATCATGATTCTCATCGGCGATGCAAGAGAAAGCATCCCCCAACTACTCCCTGCTCCCTCTTCCCTGCTCACTGACAAAATAGATATTGTCTATCAGGATGCCTTCAGTCCCAAGGTAAACCCGCTGCTCTGGACAAGAGAGTGGTTTGCCGATATCCGTGCACTCTGCAAAGAGGATGCGGTGCTGACAACCTATTCAACCGCAGCTGCAACACGCATGGGGTTACATGAAAACGGGTTTAAACTGCACTATTACGATGCACCCAATACCCGCAGGTCGATGATTGCATCACCACAAAGAATAGAAAGTCTGGAGTGGATCGATATGGAGCTAAAGAAAGTGCGTAATCCTAAAGCAAGAAGTCTGAGAGATGATGAAATTCAATAACTCATAGAGATAGCATCAGCCTCTTCCCAACTTATCATTTTTTTATGTTTAGCACGATGTGTAAGAATATGGTCAATATAACGTGCAAACATATCGGTCTCTATGTTGACCTTTGTTCCTTTTTTATAGGTATGAATGAGTGTATTTTCCAGTGTATGCGGAATGATCGTCAGTCGAAAACGGTCTTCATAGACATCATTGACCGTCAGCGATACGCCGTCAATGGTAATGGATCCTTTGGGAATAATATGGGCAATGTATTTGGGATCGACTTTGATAAGATAGTCTGTACCGTTTTGGCGTTTGGTGATCTGAACAACCTCACCCATGCAGTCTATATGCCCCTGCACCACATGCCCCTCAAAACGCTCATGTATCTGCATGGCAGGTTCTATATGGACTTTACCTTCCAGTTTACTTTCATCAATGACCGCACGTGTCTCATCGGCAAGCTCCAGATCAAACCCGTCAGGGTTGACCTTGATCACAGTCAGGCAGACCCCATTGACAGCAATGGAGTCACCTAGCTTCGCTTTGTGCAAGGAGCGAATGCTCAGGATATTGTTTTGGTAGCTTTTGACACTGCCGATCTCTCTGATAAGCCCGGTAAACATTAGCAATCCTTTTGGGATTGAGTGAATAGTGAATAGTGAATAGTAAATAGTGTCGGTATGCTTTTTTGCAAAAAGCTTCTATGATTCATGGGAGAGGGCTCCTTATCAAATTTGGATATAATTCGCTAATTATAACACAAACGAGTGGAGAGTGTAGGTATATTAGGGACGGTCTACCCGCTACCCGCTACCCGCTACCCGCTCCAAATGGAGTTTGGTATGATGGATTATGAAGTTATTGTGATCGGCGGTGGACATGCGGGGATAGAGGCATCGCTTGCAAGTGCGCGTATGGGTGTGAAAACGCTTTTGATCACCATATTGGTTGAGCAGATCGGTGCGAGTTCGTGCAACCCTGCCATCGGCGGGCTTGCCAAAGGGCATTTGGTACGGGAAGTCGATGCGCTTGGCGGCGAGATGGGGCTTTGTACAGATGCGACAGGTATACAGTTTCGCACCCTCAATGCCTCCAAAGGGCCGGCAGTCAGGGGTACACGGGCACAGATCGATATGGATAACTACCGTGAGTATATGCGCAATGTGGTGCTGGGTACCGATAATCTTGATGTCAAACAGGAGATTGCGGAAGGATTGATCATCGAAGAGGGAGAGGTCAAGGGAGTGACAACACAGCTTGGCAACGCCTATCGTGCCCAAAAGGTGATCATTACAGCGGGTACATTCCTTAACGGATTGATCCACATTGGAGAGAAGAAGCAGACTGCTGGACGACAGGGGGAGTTTGCCTCTGTGGAGCTTGCAGCGTATCTCAGAGAGATCGGACTGAAGATGGGACGGCTCAAGACCGGTACATGTGCGCGTATCGATGCCAAAAGTGTTGATACTTCCGTGATGGAGGTACAGCCTGGAGATACACCGCCGCCACCTTTCTCCTTCCGTACCGACAGAAAAAGCTTTAACCCCAAGCAACTGCCCTGCTATGTAACCTATACCAACGAGCATACCCATGAGATCATCGAGAGCAACTTCTACCGTGCCCCAATGTTCTCCGGACAGATCGAGGGGGTGGGACCGCGCTACTGTCCGAGTATTGAAGATAAAGTCAACCGTTTCCGTGACCGTCCACGCCATCAGATTTTTGTCGAACCACAGACGATGGATGAGACAGAGTACTATATCAACGGGATGAGTACCTCTCTACCTATCGATGTACAGCTTGAGATGGTGCGTTCGGTCAAAGGGATGGAAAATGCCAAGATCGTCCGATACGGCTATGCGATCGAATATGACTACATCGATCCAACAGAGTTGAAGCACACACTTGAGACCAAAAAGATCCCCAACCTCTACATGGCAGGACAGGTGAATGGTACGACAGGGTATGAAGAGGCGGCAGCACAAGGTTTGGTAGCAGGGGTGAATGCAGCACTTGCTGTTAAAGGCGAAGAACCGTTTGTACTTAGGCGAGATGAAGCCTATATCGGTGTTCTCATTGATGATCTGGTCACCAAAGGGACTAAAGAGCCCTACCGTATGTTCACCTCCCGTGCGGAATACCGTCTGCTGCTGCGTGAAGACAATGCCGACAGACGCCTGCTCTCTCATGCCAAACGTCTTGGGTTGATGGATAAGGCACATATTGCCAAGATAGAAGCCAAAGAGCTACAGATAGAGGAGGCATTGCGTTTTCTCAAAGAACACTATGCCACACCGACAAAGGAGTTCCTCTTTAAGTTGGAGCAGATTGGTGCGCAAAAAATCAACGATAAAACACTCTGGATCGATGTAATTGCAAGAGGGGAGTTTGACAGAGAAAAGCTGACAACATTGTTACCAAAGTTTGAGAAGTATAATGATGAGGTGATGGAACAGATCTTGATTGAAGCAAAGTATTACCGCTATATCGAAAAGCAGGCACAGCAGATTGCCCAAATGAAAGATATGTTAAAAATAAAGATCCCTGAAGATTTTGATTTTTCAACAGTGCAGGGACTTAGCAATGAGATCGTTGAAAAACTGCAGAAAGCAAATCCGGTAACGCTCTTTGCAGCCTCTGAGATATCAGGGGTGACACCGGCATCACTTGAGATTTTGCATGTCTATATTAAAATGAGGCAAAAAGGGAAAGTATAGTATGCTGCCAGCATAAAAGTGTTAATATGAGGAAAGAGAATATGGTTTACTACTACGCACACACCGGACACAAAATCGGATTGGAGTGTGCACGACGCGGGGTAACGGTTATAAAAAAACTACAACAGCACGGTGTGGAGGCGCTGTTGCTTGTCAATGACTTCCGTGCTGGTGTGGCACTTAAAGAGCAGTATGGTATTAGGGAGTATATCAATATTGAAACAGTACAGGATATTGATGCCATTGCACAAATGGGTGACAGTATATTGATTGACTCTGATGAGGATGATCATGGAAGGCTTGTTAAATATGTAGCAGATTTTAAGCAGGTATGGCGTTTTGCACATGATAATAGCGATCACTCTATTCATGGTGAAACACTTTTTAAAACAGATTGTGATGATGAAACGTGTGAAAACGGTGTGATTGTCGATGATCTCTATTTTAAAAAGTGCGAAAAAGAGGAGCGGGTACTCTTCTTTCTTTGTGACTATGACCATGACAAAACCATTTTAAATCATGCCGATTTTTTTCAGGCGTTCAATATGGAACTGCTTTTGGGGAGCTACTTCTTTGTCAAGTATGAAGATGCACTTGCTAGACTCTTTTCCAGACTTCATGAGCCTGAGATGTATGTTGAGCTTATCAAAGAGAGTACCACGGTAGTCACTGCTTCATCACAAGCAGCACTTGAGGCAAAAGCAGGCGGAGCCAAGACGATCTTTATACAGCTTGAAGAGAACCCGCTCTATCCTGTTGCGCTTCTTGAAGCATATGGTATAGAGGTGATCGAAGGGTTGGATGAAGATGCTTTACGTAATATACTTGATCGCCAAGATACAAAAGAAGCAATAAAAGTCTTAACGCCTTTTGACGAAACACCGCTATTGATAGAACTTTAATAGCCTCCTTAAAAAAAGAGAGTAAATAAGAGTATTACTCTCTTAATTTACTTTCAGTAACACTCATAAAGATTCTTTGTTTGCTTGAGTTAAATCAATCTATTTTTATTATATTCGCTCTATAATATGTAGTTAAAAATATTATAAAGGATGTTTGTATGGCTACTAACAATAAAGGTCGTCGAGACTTTATGGGTATGGCTTTAGGCGGCTTTACTGCGCTTGGCGGTATCGGTGCCCTGTATGCGATGAAGCGTACATGGGATCCGTTGCCAAGTGTTAAAGCGGCAGGATTTACCACTCTGAATATGAAAGACTATAAAGAGGGTGAACTGGTAACAGAAAAGTGGAGAGGAAAGCCAATCTTTGTCTTGAAACAATCTGCGGATACAATAGAAAAACTGAAAAAAGAGAAACCAGATGATCTAAAAAGGTTGATTAAGATTGGTGATGGACACTATACTGTATGTATAGGACTCTGTACACACCTTGGATGTATCCCAGGATTCCGTCCGGAAACCAATGACTTCCTCTGTGCCTGTCACGGAGGGATGTATGATGTAACGGCTCAGGTAACCAAAGCACCGCCGCCACGTGGACTGGATATTCCTCCATTTAAGATTGACGGTGACAAACTTGTTCTTGGCGAAGAGGGACCAGAGTATAAAAAGATGCTTCAAGACGGCATCACCATGCCGGTATAAGGGGGGAAATAGATGGCACATTTTGATGAAAATGCAAGACCGTTCAGCCATAAATGGCTGAATGAAAGACTGGCAGTCGATACGCTCAAACGTGTACTTTCAACAGAGTACTGGATTCCAAAAAACATCAACTTCCTGTGGGCAATGGGAATGGTACTTGCTGCAACCTTTGGTCTGCTGCTTGTTTCCGGTATCTTTTTGCTGATGTATTATCAGCCAAATACACAGCTGGCATTTGACTCTGTCAACTATACTATTATGTCAGAAGTGGGATACGGATGGCTTTGGAGACATATTCACGGTGTTGGTGCATCAGTGGTATTCCTGATCATCTACATCCATATGTTTACAGGGATCTACTATGGCTCTTATAAAAAAGGAAGAGAACTGATCTGGCTTTCAGGTATGTTGCTGTTTGTACTCTTCTCTGCAGAAGCATTCTCCGGATATATGTTGCCATGGGGGCAAATGAGTTACTGGGCAGGTATGGTTATTACCAACCTCTTCTCTGGTGGTTCCCTACATGCAAATGGACTGGTAGAGTGGATTAGAGGCGACTATGTTCCGGGACAGGCATTCCTGAACCGATTCTTTATGCTGCATGTGCTTCTTGTTCCGTTGGCGATCATCGGTGTCATAGTACTTCACTTTGGTACACTGAGAATCCCTCACGTAAACAACCAAGATGGTGAAGAGATCGACTTTGAAGAGGCTGCTGAACTTTATAAAGCAGGTAAAGTCAAAGAGTCCAAGGTTATTCCGTTCAATCCGGTATTCCTAAGTAAAGATGTCTTTGTGATGGGTGTTTACTTTATCCTCTTTTTCTATTTGGTATTCTACCACTTTGAATTTGCGATGGATCCGGTCAACTTTGATCCTGCAAATCCGCTGAAGACACCAACACACATCTATCCTGAATGGTACTTCCTTTGGAGTTATGAGGTTCTTAGACCATTCCCAACGGATCCAGGATTGGTTGCGTTTGCATTTGCACAGGTGATCTTTTTCCTCCTTCCTTTCCTCGACAGAAGCCCAAATGTGGCGCCTGCAAGTAGAAGAGGGGCATTCAAGTTTTGGTTCTGGGCACTGCTTATCGATATGATCGTACTGACATTTATGGGTAAACTGCCTCCACAAGGTATTTGGAGTACTATTGGACTTGTTGCTGCATTGACATTTATCGGTCTATGGATTGCGTTGCCTATTATCACGGCAAAAGAAAAGAAACTATAAGGAGTAAAGCATGAAAGAATTGAAAATACTTGGAATCGTAACTGTCTTTACTCTGATACTCTATTGGGGTGTAGAACCGTTCGCACACTCTCAAATGCATAAGCATGTAGAGGGAGATGATTTTAAATATGCAGATCTTCCTGCATTGAAAGTTAAAGGAAATGCTGAAAATGGAAAAAATCTTGTTGCAGCTTGTGTTGGGTGTCACTCTATTAAATCTCAAGGAATGGCAGCACCAATGGATGCAGTCACTTCTGCACAGACATATGGTGTTAATCCGCCTGATCTAAGCAATGTCGGTGCATTGCTTGATGAAAAATTCTTAGCACACTTTTTACTTGATCCTGCAAAAGTGACCAAATCCAAACATTTCGCAATGCCGCCAAGTGCAGGTAGCGAACAGGATGCAGCAGATATCGTGGCATATTTCAAATCTATTGCGCCTAAAGAGATTAAGCCTAAAGAAGCGTTTACAATGGCATGTGGTCGATGCCATGCAAACAGATATGGTAAATGGACACAAATTGGTGATGTACCAAAGACAAAGTCCAATATCAAAACAGGTGTAGATATCGATGCGCTTGAGTTCAAGAAAAAACTTGGTACATACCAAAACAAACTGGCTGACTACATGGGTAAACTGCCACCGGATCTCTCTATTATCATTAGAGCAAGAAGCGAGAAATTCCTTGAGACATTTGTTGAAGATCCTCAGTCTCAGCTTCCAGGTACAGCGATGCCAAGAGTTGGTCTGACAAAAGAAGGATATGAAAAAGTCAAAGCCTATCTTGAAGAGACCGGTGATCCAAGCAAACCGCTTAGAGAAGAGACGGGTCCAAAAGTCTTGACTTTCTTTGTCATCTTTACCTTCCTAGCATTCCTTTGGAAAAAATCTATGTGGAAAGGTCACCACTAAGAAGTTGCACATGTGATGTAACTTTAATAAGGAGGAAGATTCTTCCTCCTTACCTACTTTATTATATGAACTTCCTCCTTATAACTTCTTACTAATTCTTGATATATCACCCCTCTTTTATCTATCTTTTGATACTCTAACAAAAATCAATAAGATTGGATGTGTATGCTAATAGACGGACACGGCAGAACAGTAAACTACCTAAGGGTTTCGGTAACAGAACGATGCAACTTTAGATGTCAGTACTGTATGCCTGAAAAACCTTTTTCATGGGTTCCTAAAGAGAATCTACTTTCATTTGAAGAGCTGTTTTTATTTATCAAAGCGGCGATGGATGAGGGAGTAAACAAGATCCGTATTACCGGAGGAGAGCCGTTGCTGCGTGAGGATCTTGACAAATTTGTTAAAATGATCAATGACCATAATCCTAATGTTGATCTTGCCATGACGACAAATGGGTTTTTGCTTCCTGAAGCGGCACAGCGTCTCAAAGATGCCGGTTTGAAGCGACTTAATATCTCTCTTGATTCACTCAAAGCCGATGTTGCAGCAAAGATCGCACAAAAGGATGTACTCTCCCATGTGCTTAAGGGGATAGATAAGGCACTTGAGGTTGGATTGAAAGTAAAGATCAACATGGTTCCGCTAAAAGGTATCAACGATAATGAGATTGTAGATCTTCTCGAGTATTGCTATAACAGAGGGATGAAAGTCCGCTTCATTGAATATATGGAGAATCGGCATGCAGATGAAAGTCTTAAGGGGATGCATGGAAAAGAGATATTGGAAAAGATCAAGGAAAAGTATACCATCCGTGCACTCGGGCGCGAGGGGGCTAGTCCTTCATTTAACTATATTATTGAAGAGACTGGGTATGAGTTTGGGCTAATCGATCCGCATAAACATGATTTTTGTGAAAGCTGCAACCGTATCCGCTTGACAGCTGAAGGCTTTTTGATCCCGTGTCTTTACTTTGATGAGGCGATGAGTATTGCCGAACATGTTAAAAAAGGTGATGTCGAAGCCGCCTCACAGGTTTTGGCACAGGTACTCAAGGACAAACCCAAAGAGAACCGCTGGATCGAGGGTGAGATCGAAGAGGGGCAGGAGATCTCAAGCCGTGCATTCTATGAGACAGGAGGATGAGAGAATGAAGAGTGCAGAAGCAGGAAACAGGAATTATAGTAGGCTTTTCTCTGAAAAGTTTTTATCAAACAGAGGCATTGCAAAGCAATGCAAACCAAAACGCTTCACTCATCACTCATCACTCATCACTATAAAACAAAGGGGAACCCTTTGTTTTATCTGACTGAGCAGTTTTTCTCCATTCAAGGTGAGGGAAAGTACGCGGGAACACCCTCCTATTTTTTACGTACAGGTGGGTGTAATCTCTCTTGTCCGGGGTTTGGTGCCGTCTATGAAGTAAACGGAGAGCGTAAAAAAGGGTGTGATACCTATTTTGCTGTCGACAGTGCCTTTGCGAAGCAGTGGCAAAAGACTGAGGAGAGTGCTTCTCTGATCGATAAACTCCGTAATGATTTTAATGAGATAGGGTATCTTCCTGATGTGGTGATCACAGGGGGAGAGCCACTAATGTACCATACAGACAGCGTCTTTTACGAGGTGCTCTCATGGCTTATCGATCAGGGCATACGCATCACCTTTGAGACAAATGCTACCATAAAGATAGACTTTAAAAAGTATCCGGCGTATCGCTCCTGTATCTTTGCACTCTCTTTGAAACTGGCAAACTCCGGTGAGCCCAAAGAAAAACGGATCAATCCTGAGGCTCTCAAAGTGATTGCGGCACATACAAAAGACTCTTTTTTGAAGTTTACGATCGACGCAGCATCTATCCAGAACAGTGTCATTGAAGAGATCGAAGAGGTCAGAGCAATACTTCCCGGGCTCGATGTCTACTGTATGCCAGTAGGTGAGAGCAGAGAAACGATCTGGCACAATGACAGAGAGGTTTTTGCTTTTTGTATGCAGCATAACTTCCACTACAGTGATCGTCTGCATATCAGAGTGTTCGATACAACCCAAGGAGTATGAGAGCAGTTAAAGCTCTATCTCTTTTCCATATTTCTTCTCGTAGGCTTCGAGTTTTTCAAGTTTGTTGAAGTGGGTGAGGTTGTGTTTGACAAACCAGACACTCAGCCAGATAAGGATCGGCCAGCTGACAAACCAGCCTATTGATTCTGTGTAGTCCATGATAGCTTCTTCTTAATAGTGATGTGGATCGGATTCGATCTCTTCTTTTGTCAGTTTGGTTTTGTCCATCGAACGCCATATGGCATAGATATATGCCAGGACGACCGGTACAAGCAGCGAAACGATACTCATGACAAAGAGCGTGTAGTGGCTGCCTGAGGCATTTTCGATTGTCAGCGAGCTTTGTAGATCGGAAGGATAGAAGACCGTATAGTTGATCCCCAGATCGAAGAGTATAGCTGTAACCGTCATCATAGTACCGAACGCTGTATACCAGAAGGCACTGCTTTTATGCTTGAAAAGTGCCAGATAGATACCCCAGAGCAGTGAGACTACCCCGATCACAAGGATAGCCAGCAGTGCAGGATAACTCAGATAGTTATGCAGGTACTGAAGCGAGGCTGCGCTTACGATATGGCTCTTTGGATCATAGCTATAGCCGTTTTGGCTGAGTATGTAGCCGGCGACGAACAAAAAGAGCGCTAAAAAGATCAGTGTATTGTGCTTGAGTGTCTCCAGTGTTCGTTGTTGGATCAGCTTATCATCGACGATGTAGTAAATATAGAGAGACCCCAGTACTCTGGAGAGGAAGACAAGCATCAACCCAAAAGCGAGATTGAACGGATGCAAAAGTGCCTCAAGTCCATAACTGTCGGTTGTCCAGTGAGAGAGATTCATATCGTCTTTGACAAAATGACCTCCTGTGATCAATGTCCCCAGTGCCACACCGATGAGGAAGATGCCCACTGTACCGTTGAGAAAGAGCATCCACTCATAGAAGCGTTCTCCGAAGAGATTGTTCGGCTTTTTTCTGTATTCGTAGGAGACAGCCTGGATGATGAAAAAAAACAGAATCGCCATCCAGAGATAGTAGGCACCCCCGAAACTCACGGAGTAAAAAAGCGGAAATGCCGCAAATAGTGCACCTCCGAACATTACTAGAGTCGTAAAGGTAAGTTCCCATTTACGCCCCATAGCATTGATAATGATATCACGTTCCAATTCTGTTTTGCCCAGTCTGTAGAGCAGGGTCTGTCCTCCCTGAACAAATGTCATCATCACGAAAAAGCCGCCGATGATGCTCACGAGCAACCACCAGTATACCTGTAGTGTATAGGTTGAAATCATAGTCTCCATTTTAGTGTTCCTCCGGTCCGTTTTTGATCTGTGTGGTCATGATCTTCACCTCAGCGATCAGCAATCCTGTAAAGAGGATGGCAAAAAGCCAGAAGGTGATCATGACCGATGTAGAGGCGAGATTGGATGCTGCCATTCCGACAGGAAGCAGATCCTGGATCGCCCAAGGCTGTCTACCGACCTCTGCAACGATCCATCCCATCTCGTGTGCGACATATGCCAAAGGAATAGACCAAAGCGCTGCGTAGAGTACCCACCGTTTTTTCTCGATCTCATTGATCATAGTATAGTAGAGCATCAGAACGATCAGTATAAGGAACCATGTCCCCAGCCCTACCATGGTGTGAAAAGCGTAAAAGGTCAGAGCGACATTTGGCACGGCGTATTCAGGTTTTTTGAGGTAACCGTATCCCAGATACTTTTCATGTGCCCGGAAGCGTTTGAGTGCCTCCTTGGCTTTGGAAATATCACCGGTTTTTTTTGCCTTTTTATAGGCTTTAAGGGCATCGACTGCAATTTTTCCTTCTGCAATTTTCTTTTTGATGCTTATGATTTTATGTTTGTCATTGCCGTAGAGTAGGTCGTCTATCCCCGGTACAAATGCTGAGAGATCATGATAGCCTAGGAATGAGAGTGCTCCGGGTATTTCAATATCAAAGAGGAATGGCTCTTTGTCATCACCCGGCTTTTTATCAGGGTTTAAAATACCAATGGCAACAATTCCGGCACGATCCTCTCCTTTGTAGAGTCCTTCCATTGCTGCAAGCTTCATAGGCTGTGTCTGAGCGACCTGATAGGCAGACTGGTCACCAGTACTAAGCATATATATAGAACTGAGCAGACCGAACGACGCAGCAACAATGATACTACGCTTGGCAAATTGGATTTCACGTTTTTTCAGCAGGTACCATGCGCTTACGCCAATGACAAAGAGTGAGGCGAGCACATAGGAGCTGCTGACGGTATGTAAAAACTTGTTGACGGCATTGGGGTTGAAGAGTACATCCCAGAAGTTTTGCATCTCGTTACGTGCGCTATCGGGATTGAACTTCATACCCACAGGGTGCTGCATCCAACCGTTGGCAACGAGAATCCAGAGTGCAGAAAGGTTGGAGCCGATCGCCACAAGCCATGTAGAGAGAAGGTGAATCTTTTTGCTCACTTTGTCCCAGCCGAAAAACATTACAGCAAAGAAAGTTGACTCCATAAAAAACGCCATCAACCCTTCGATCGCAAGCGGTGCACCGAAGATATCTCCGACGATCCATGAGTAGTTCGACCAGTTGGTGCCGAACTCAAACTCCATGATGATCCCAGTCGCCAGTCCAATGGCAAAGTTGATCGCCAAAACGGTCATCCAGAATTTGGTGGTTCTCTTCCACCATTCATCACCGGTCTTGACATAGATCGTCTCCATGATCGCGACGATGAAGGTCAAACCGATCGTAAGCGGTACAAAAAGCCAGTGATACAACGCGGTCAATGCAAACTGTGCACGTGACCAGTCTACCAGCATATCTATGTGTTCCATTGTATTACTCCTTGGGTGAGGTAAGTTGTTCCAAAATATAGTTGCTTCGCTGAACATCTGTCCTGAACTTCGTCTGAAGAACATCAGGAAAGAAAAGCCATTTGACAACAACCAAAAGCACGAAGAGCTTGATCGCAATAAGCAGCCATAGCTTCTTGCCTATTTTCATACTCTTAAATCCTTCAATATAAAAGAGACAGATCTTTTTAATCAGATTTATCATGGTGCTGCCTTACTTGGTGTTGTCAATTTCTTTTTTGTACTGCATAGCACTATTGTGAACATATGTCAAGTAAAAAGGATAAATTTATGGTATACTTTTTACATGGGACGAGATAAATTAAAACGACAATTACAATTTAAACCACTATGCAAAAAATTTGGGGCATTACAATGTGTTCATGAGAAGGGAGTAATCCATTTACTTCATGAAGAGATAGAAGCTCTCTATCTAATGGATAATCAAGGGCTTTATCAGGCTGATGCAGCTGAGTCAATGGGTGTTTCTCGCCCTACATTTGCGCGTATCATCAAAAGTGCAAGAGAGAAAGTCACTATGATGCTTGTTACCGGAGTGGATTTGGAGATTGAAGATGAGAAAGATGACTGTATAATTATTGTAGCAAGTATGAACAAGAATACGCTGGAGCCTGGAAAACCGGATGCCCCTTTTTTATACCTCTACCATATACATCAAAATGAAATTATAGAAAAGAGAGTATTGGAAAACCCTGTATTTGTAGAAAACAGAAGACCAGGACAGATACTCCCTTTATTTTGCAATAGTTATAAAGTGAACTTTTTCATTGCTACGGATATAGGTACAGGGCTCAAGAGTGCATTAGTTTCCAAGGGTGTTTATGCAGTTTCAAAAAAAATGGTTACAGAAGATAATCTCTCAAATTACAATAAAATACTAAACAATATTTAACATTGAAACAGTGTAAGATCTAATTTTTTTGACAAATGACCAAAATAGTGCTATATTTATGTCATATGTTCAAAAAAGGATTTAAAAATGAAAATAGCAATACCCGTGAAAATGAATAGAGAAAACAGTGCGCTTTCTCCTCTTTTTGGCAAAGCCAAATGGATAGTATTTGTTCAAGATGCTAAAGTGGATATACAGCCCAATCATACACATGGAGGGGGTGCTCTTGTAGCGTGGCTGAAAGAGGAGGGTGTAGATACCATAATCTTTCAAGAGATGGGGCGCACTCCTTACCAGAAAATCAAATCTGCAGAAAATATAACTCTGTTCCATGCAGGTAATGAACGGATACTCCTGGATGAAGCATTGGAAAAATTTAAAGATAATCAACTTCCTTTGGTTGATGATACCAATATCGATAAGATTATTGCTCATCATGAAGGTAAACATAAACATACATAAGTATATGATTTAAAAAGCTATGATGGTATAATAAATAAGAAGGAGCTACCAATGCAATTTTCTGATGAGGATATTTACGCAGCAGTCAAACACCACCTTCCTGAAGTGAATGAATATATTGCTTCACATGGTGGTACGATTAAACTACTTGGTGTGAAAAATGGTACGGTATATGTAGAGTTGGCAGGAAACTGTCATGGGTGTGCAATGAGCCTGATGACTACGAAAATGGTTGTACAAAAAAGGCTCAGAGAGTTGATTCATCCGGAATTAACAGTAGTAAATGTAGATGGTACACCTGAGAATGTACTGCCAGATGATATCTATGCCGAGGAGCAGGTTGATATTGACGATGAAGAGATTGATGAGGAGATCTCTCTTTGGGATAAAGCCAAAAGTATTTTTACCAAGGAGTCATGATGCATTTTGAAATAGAAAAAATGGAGCGTAAAAACGATATTTACAAATTGATGTCACAAACCATTATCCCAAGACCGATTGCCTGGATCGTCACAGAAGATGAAGGGGTTGTCAATATCGCTCCGTTTAGTTACTTTACAGGGCTCTCATCTGAACCTGCCAGTGTTATTGTATCCATCGGACATAAATCTGACGGAACACCCAAAGATACGCTGTTTAATCTCCGTAAACATAAAAAATGTACCATTTGTATGGTTGAAGAGAGTGCTCTTGAAGCAATGCACTTTTCCTCAAAAACATTGCCGCACACTGAAAGTGAGTCGGATATATTTCATATTGAAGTCGATACGGTTCATCCTGATTATCCCCCGATGGTTGCAGCAGCACCTGTTGCCTACTTCTGTGAGCTCAATCAGGAGATTGATCTTGGTGGTGGTACAACGGTACCTGTAATCTTGAATATCGACAAAATATATGTCCGTGATGATGTGATAGCAGATAAAGAAAACCTGACATTGACTTTCTCCCCGGTTGCACGTATCGGGAAAAGTTATGCATTTTTGGGCAAAGAGATCGCACCTCCGTCAATACCTTAAGTTATCTTGGCTAAAATCAACCCTATCTACGCACTGTTGAGGTATGCATGATAATACGTAAACTGTTTAAATTTGAAAATGCACATATCGTTCGGGACTGTTCTACACGTCGCTGCAGTGAAAATATACACGGGCACTCCTACAAAATTGAAGTTTTGCTCGAGTCCAATTATCTTGACCACGGGCAGATGGTATATGATTTTGGACTGACGAAACTTTATATGAAAGAACTTATCGACTCCTTTGATCATGCTATTACACTGTGGAGAGAAGATGATCCGAAATATATTGCCTCAATGAAAGCCCACAGTAGCCGATGGATAGAATTGCCGGTTTCCCCTTCAGCAGAGCAGTTCAGCAGAGTGATTTACCTGATAGTAGAACGTGTCTTGGCATGTACGCAAATGCAAAACGGTGAGAGGGAAGTAACACTGCACAGTATCATTGTGCATGAGACCGATACCGGATATGCACAGGGCTTTAAAGAAGATGCCCATAGTGTATTGATGGGGAAAATTGCACTGGAAGATATCCACTTTTCCGGTCAGATCAGAAGTGAATGGAGTGATCCTGATCTTTGGGCAAAGCTTTTGGCACATATGCCTATTCATACACCTAAAAAAGTGTAATCTGGAATATTAAAGCAATGAAATGTAAGAAAAAGGACAAGAATGTGAAATATAGACGATATATTTTAGGTGTTATGGTTGTGGGGAGTCTTTGTACATGTGTGTTTGCAGCACCGTTAGATAATACAAAGAGAGTTCAACCCGAATCAAAAAAAACGATCGAAGAGACTAAAGAAGCAGCAAAAAAATTGGCTGAAGAGACAAAAGACGTTGTTTCTAAATTGAAAGAGAGTGCAGTTGAAGCATTGCAGGAGGCACATGCGAAGGTTTCTCGTGCAGTAGTTGCCGAGTCTACATCTCCCACAGGTGAAGAACTCTATAGTAAATGTGTTGCCTGCCATGGTACAGATGGTACAAAACATGCTCTTGGCAAGTCAGCTGTCATCGCTGGACAAAGTATCAATATTTTGGTACAGAAACTTAAATCCTACAAAGCAGGAACACGCAATGTTACTGGTCTTGGAGGATTTATGCACAAGGTGACAGCCTCTTTGAGCGAGAGTGAAATACTGGCATTGGCAGCCTATATAGATACATTAAAACAACAAAAGGAAAAAAAGAATGATTGATCAGGTAATTTTGGCACATAGTATTTTGATAAAACTGTTTTTGGCTTTTATGGCAGCGGGGATTTTCATCCCTTTTATGACGGCAAAGAATCCAAAAGGGTTTAAAAAGGCAAGTTTTATATATACGATGATTTTTCAAGCTATAGCAACAATGATCGCATTTACAGGCTTTGTCGCTTTTGCAATGGGAAAACTCGATCTGTCTCTTGGTATTATTATCATGATAGTCATTTGGGGACTGTTAATGTATATTGAAATTAAAAAATACAAACTGATCAAAATAGCCAATCTCGATAATGCCAAAACACATACATTGCTTAAAAGTGCATTCTTAAAAATATCCGCTGTCCAGATTATGCTGGTTGTCATGATGGTAGTATTAAAAATTATGGAAGTCAAAGGTGTTATATCTCTATCATAAAGATGCAGGAGTTCCGACCCTTACGCTGAGTGGAGACGATCACCGTTACCTCTTTAAGGTACGTCGTCACAAGGTAGAGGATACGCTTTACCTTAGAAACCTGAGAGATACCTATATCTACAGTTATGAAGTAGTAACGATCGATAAACGTTCCGTCACACTTTCGTGTATTTCCAAGGAAAAGCTTGAAATCAATGCAGCGAAAAAACTCCATATCGGATGGTGTATTATCGATCCGAAAAATATTGAAAAAATATTTCCAAGTCTTAATGAGCTTGGTGTAGAGAAGATTTCATTTATCTACTGCCAACGTTCACAAAAGAGTTTTAAACCTGACTTCAAACGGTTGAATAAAATTCTTCTTAATTCATCACAACAGTCAGGACGGAGCAGTATGATGCAGCTTGAGATTATAGAGACACTACAGCTTTTTTTGCAAAAGTATCCTCAGAGCTATATGTTGAATTTCAGTGAAAAAAGTATTGAAAGTATAAAAGAGGATATAGAGACAATACTTATAGGATGTGAAGGCGGATTCTCAGAAGAAGAGATATCTTTGTTTGATCAGGAAAAGATTGTCGGATTTGCAACACCACTTGTGTTAAAAAGTGAAACAGCAGTCTGTGCAGTCGCTGCAAAACTACTCATATAAGAGCTGAATTTCCCTTATATAATGTAAGAAAAGAAAAAAAAGTAAAAAAAAACAAAAAAAAGTGAAAAAACCCTTGACAAGGGAGGGAAACGGTGCTATAATACGCGTCCACAAACACAGAGACCTTAACCGAGTGGGTTGAGAGAGTGTGAAGTGAGTGATCTTTGACAACCAAATATAAGTAAACAAATCAACGTCTATTTGAGATTTAGTTTTTGCACTTTTTAAGAAAAAGTGATAAGGATTAACTTAGATAGCAATATTTAAGTGATTCTGACAATGGATAAAATAATCCATAAAGTCTTTAGTTTTACTAACTGAGGCGAAAGCCGAGGCTTTAGTGAGATGAATTGATACGGAGCTTGGCTTCGGATCAAGAAGACTTTTATAATGGAGAGTTTGATCCTGGCTCAGAGTGAACGCTGGCGGCGTGCTTAACACATGCAAGTCGAACGGTAACAGAAGGAAGCTTGCTTTCTTGCTGACGAGTGGCGGACGGGTGAGTAATGTATAGCTAACGTGCCCTTTAGAGGGGGATAGCCACTGGAAACGGTGATTAATACCCCATACTCCTTTTTGACGGAAGTCAAATTGGGAAATGTTTTTTCGCTAAAGGATCGGGCTATATGGTATCAGGTAGTTGGTAGGGTAAGAGCCTACCAAGCCGATGACGCCTAGCTGGTCTGAGAGGATGATCAGCCACACTGGAACTGAGACACGGTCCAGACTCCTACGGGAGGCAGCAGTGGGGAATATTGCACAATGGGGGAAACCCTGATGCAGCAACGCCGCGTGGAGGATGACGCATTTCGGTGTGTAAACTCCTTTTATATGGGAAGATAATGACGGTACCATATGAATAAGCACCGGCTAACTCCGTGCCAGCAGCCGCGGTAATACGGAGGGTGCAAGCGTTACTCGGAATCACTGGGCGTAAAGCGCGCGCAGGCGGGCTGGTAAGTTGGATGTGAAAGCCTACGGCTCAACCGTAGAACTGCATCCAAAACTGCCAGTCTAGAGTCTGGGAGGGGAAGATGGAATTAGTAGTGTAGGGGTAAAATCCGTAGAGATTACTAGGAATACCAAAAGCGAAGGCGATCTTCTGGAACAGTACTGACGCTGAGGCGCGAAAGCGTGGGGAGCAAACAGGATTAGATACCCTGGT
>FPIB01000021.1_pt1 | contig 28431 bp, 21 predicted proteins | sample 1057271 | NCBI WGS metagenome assembly FPIB01 (sample SAMEA4473313, study PRJEB15554) | hydrothermal vent metagenome | biome: marine basaltic hydrothermal vent biome; feature: marine hydrothermal vent; material: water | place: Pacific Ocean | collected 2011-06-14/2011-07-23 | depth 1199 m
AACGCCACATGAAGTATTTTTCGAAGCGTTTGCTAAGGAATTAGCTGCTTAATTGAGGTGGAATTGCACTTATGATTTGAATGGGCGAAGTTATAAGAAGATGGTGCGTCAGAGAGGATTTGAACCTCCACACCACTAGGGCACTACCCCCTCAAGGTAGCGTGTCTACCGTTCCACCACTGACGCATTTTCAATAGTTCAACACTATCTGAAGTTTTAAAATGAGGGCTTAACAAAAGGTTGTAGCAGAATTATACCGCTACAACCTTAAAGTCTCCTTAAGTTACCCAATGAAAGGGTTAGCGTAAAGAGCGATCAGTGCAATTACCAGTGTATAGATAACCTGAGCTTCAATCATCGCAAGGGCAATGAACATTGTAGTCATCAGTTTACCGCCAAGACCTGGGTTTCTTGCAGTACCTGCAATAGTCGCAGCAGCTGTGTGACCCATACCGATCGCACCACCAAGAGCAGCAAGACCAAGACCAACACCAGCAGCAACAACTGAGTATGCTTTTATCATAGATTCGCCTTCACCAGCGAAAGCAACAGCACCAAGTGCCAGGAAAAGTAGGAAAAACTTTTTCATTTTATATCCTTTAAATTAGTAGATTTTAAGTCTCTTCGACTGTTTTTCAAAGTCCGTTCGGATAGCGTAACCGTACCTTTTCAGATACAGCAATCCAGACATAAATGCCTGGATTTCCCTACTGATCACTTTGATCAAACGGCGCAATTATAGCAAAATATGCTTTAATCATTCATTACTTCCTTTCATCCTGAAGATACTGGTCAATAGCATTAAGAAGTGTCCTAAACACAACAGGATAAATATGGCTAAAGCGTGGCAACAGGTGCTCATTTTTGTAGATAAAATCTTTAATCATATCATCAACAAGGGCTTTCATCTCATACGCACCGATCTCTCCAAGGATACTTTGAAGCTGAAAACACTCTGCTTTGACACGGTCATACCGTTTCTCCTCTATCCATTTGGGCACAAGTTTGTATGTTGGTTCATAACGGTAGTAAAATGCTTTAAGACTCTCCTTATAGCGTTCTTCATTCTCTTCAAACCAGTGCAATCCCTCTTTTATATCCAGTCCCTCTATTTTAAGCAGGTTTTCAAGATCTGTATCGCGGTACCCCTGTTTCATAAATATTCTAAATGCTGTATAGAGTTGGTTAATATTAAGCGGCTTGGTTAAAAAGGCATTGCTTCCGACCTCAAGCATTTTGGCAATCTCTTCTCCTCCTGAAAATGCAGTAAATGCAACAATTGGTATACGATCAAAACGTGTATCCATCCTGATCAGCCTACTTGCTTCGATCCCATCCATCACCGGCATGCTGATATCCATAAGAATAAGATCGAATCTGCCATCTTCAGAATCCAATATTTCAAGTGCTTCTTTCCCATTATCAGCAAGAACAAGATCAATACCTGATTTTTTCAAAATACTTTTCATAATACTTTGATTGATCTTATTATCCTCTACATAAAGAATACGAGCACCTTTAAAGTAGTAAAAGCACTCTGCATCAACATTTTGTGTTTCGTAGAGCACCTCCTTATGCACCGGAAGGATCGTTTTTCGCGTCGGTTTTTCATTGAGTTTGGAGAGGGTTTCTTCCAATTGTGCCGAACGTTTGGGAACTTCCTTACTCTCATGTGTTTCTATGCTGTATTGTGAACTTTTCTCTTGCTCTTGGACAATACGTTTACGTCGTTTAATCTGAAGATTTTGATAAAATGCATACCCTGCTGCAGCGCCAAGAATAAGTACGCTAATAAGAAAAGTTACCAAAAGCCCGTTTTCCATTACTGATCCTTCTTTACTGTGTTTACACTAAAAACTCCGGTGTTGCCAACTCTACCTTTTTCCCTTTCTGCTCCATTACCACCACATCGATCTCATCGCCCTCATGGTAACGCTCAGAAAGGTTGTTCACCCTCTCTTTGGCTACTTTGGAAATGTGCAGCAGGGCATCAAATCCGTCAGGCATCTCTACAAATACACCAAAGTCAACTACCTTTTTTACTCTACCTCTGTAGGTTTTGCCAACCTCATATGTCATCTGCTTTCGTACAGGAGCATCGGCGATCTTTTGAATATGCTCTTTGGCAGCTGCCACTTTCTCTTTGTCTTTTCCGTAGACCTTGACCGCACCTGCATCCCTATCCAGATCGATACTGACTTCAAATTTCTCTATAATGTCACGGATCGTCGCCCCGGCCTTTCCAATGATATCGCCAATTTTACTCGGATTGACACTAAAATGTTCCGTACTCGGCAAGGCTTCACTCTGGATAATATTCTTTTCTGCCTCTTTCATCAGAGAAAGGATATGGTTTTTCCCTTTGTTAGCCTGTACCAGTGCCTCTTTAAGCAAAGCAAGATCGATACCGCCAAGCTTGATGTCCATTTGAAGTGCTGTAATCCCTTTGGCAGTTCCTGCAATTTTAAAATCCATATCACCGTCATGATCTTCCAATCCCATAATATCGGAAAGTATAGCATGACGCTCCCCGTCACTGACCAGTCCCATGGCAATGCCGGCAACAAGACCAGTCATTTCGACATTGGCAGAACGCAGCGCAAGAGAACCGCCGCAAATGGTCGCCATCGAGGAAGAACCGTTACTCTCAAGTACCTCCGATACCAAACGGATCGTACCGTCAAAATCGAGTGGAATGGCAGGTTCAAGTGCACGCTTCGCAAGATTTCCGTGTCCAAGTTCTCTTCTTCCCGGAGCTCCGATAAAAGAAGCCTCCCCTACAGAGTAGCCCGGAAAGTTGTAATGTACCATAAAGTGTTCAGACTGGGCATGTTTATCGGTGATCAGTTCAAACATCTGTGCATCTTTTTTATCACCAAGTGTCGCAGTTACCAGCACCTGTGTCTGCCCCCGTCTAAAGAGACATGAGCCATGTACGGAAGGGAGCAGATTGGTTTCAATACTGATTGGTCTTACCTCATCAAGTACCCTGCCGTCTGCACGTACCCCTTTATCGAGTATCATAGATCTGACCACATGTTTTTTGTAGCGCTCAAGCACCTTTGACACAACTGCTTTGTCAGCCTCTTCTCCTGCTTCCTCAAGCGCATCCATGATCTTCTTGCGTACCTTCTTAAGTTCTGAAGATCGTTCCGATTTTGCCATATGCGAAATAGCCGCTTCTACCTCTCTGGCATAGTTGCTTTCAATATAGGCATAGAGTTTTTCATCTGACTTCTCCTCAGCAAGCGTCAGCGAAAGCGGCTGACGTACTACCGGTTTAAGTGCCTCGGCATAGGCATTGCTTGCTTTGTCTATGGCATCCTGCGCCAGTGCTATCGCCTCAATCAGCGCCTCTTCATCAAGCTCGTTACTCTCCTGGTGCTCCAATATCACCGGAGCTGCACCCATCATCGGATCGATTGTATCAACTTCAATATCATCGATCACTTCAGATGCCATTGTCCGCATCTCGATCATCAGTACATCTTTTCCCTGACCGACCACAAGAAGATCAAGGGTACTTTCATCCTGCTGTGACAATGTAGGGTTGATGGTCAATTCGCCATCGATTTTTCCAATCCTCACGGCTGCAATACTGCGCGATACAGGAATGTCTGAAACATACAATGCAGCTGATGCAGCATGCAGAGCCGCTACTTGCATATCTACTTCACTGTCACTGCTGACCACGGTTATTGTAATTGTAACCGGATAGTGAAACCCTTCAGCAAAAAGTGGTCTTAAAGAGCGGTCAATGATTCGGGAGGTCAATGTCTCAAAATCTCCCGGTTTTGTCTCTCTCTTAATAAACCCGCCGGGGATCTTTGCCGCAGCATATGCTTTTTCAATATACTGGACTGTAAGCGGCAGAAAATCCTCATCTACCTCTGTCTCATCGATCGCCACAGCGGCAATCAGCACTGCTTTTCCCTGACGATACATTACAGCACCGCTTGCCTGCTTTGCTATTTTGTTACATTCATATACCTCATCCAAGTTATTAACATTTACTTTAATACTTACTTCTTTCATATTTTTCTTTTTTCCTTTTATATGCTAAATTATACTATACATACGTATGTTTTTCATAAGACTTTATAATTTCAAGAATCTCTTCAAAAGCCATCTGTTTAAACTGTTTATAGTAATATTCTATCGAAATATAATTCTCAATTTTATGTGGGCAAAACACACCGTCACACACACTCAAAAGATTCTCATATACTGCTTTATCGAGAATAGGTGTTGCAATATAGATATTTTTTGCCTCTCTGGCAATAACGGATTTGAGTGCAACCATCATTGTCAGTCCAGTCTCTATGCACTCATCTGCCAAGATTACATACTTACCTTTTAGAGAAACAAGTTCTTTTCCTTTGCGATACCGATAGACATATCCCAAAACCTCTTCTTCATATTTTCGCTGTGCTTCATTGTAGACAAAATCTTCATTGATCTCAAAGGCATCCACCAGCGCTTTGTGCATAACCACCTCTTCAGTTTCTGAAATCATCGCAATCGCTACCTCTGGATTGTTCGGAGCCAATATCGGCTCAGTGAGCAAAATATCCATCTGCGCATTAATTGCTTTGGCAATACGGTCAGCAAAATAGACACCTCCCTCACTCACTCCGATTACTACGGTTTCATTATTTTTTAGAAGTTCCAAAGGTAGGGTTTCTATCAGCTTGGCTGCTGCATCTTCTCTTCCTTTGAAATAGAGATTACGGTCTAAATCGGCGGGCATGATCTACTCCTGGAAATTGTCTGCTGACTTCATCTTCATCAAAAGTATAACGAAACTCTTCTATGTACTTCATCAAAAGTTTGTATGCAGCATTGATCCGTTCCATTTCTGCAGCATCTCCACCAAAGTCAGGATGATATTTTTTGGCAAGAAAACGATACTGTTTTTGAATATCCTTTTTAGTTACAAGCTTTGGAAGCTCCAAAACATCCAAAGCCTCTTCTATTGTTTCAAAAGAGCTCTGCATTAATCAAGGAGCGGTTATCAGCGTATCAAGCTGTGCAGAGTTGAAACTTGCAAACGGGATAAAGTTCAGCTGAACCAAAAATCCGTACTCCTGTGTATAGTCAAATACTCCGGGAGTCGATGTCGGTCTTGGACGCACATCTGCTGAGACTGATGCTCCGATACTCCAGCAGTCTCTTGTATAGCTTCCTCCAAAACGCCACAGTTTACTGCTTTCATCTTCAAGGTTATAAATAAGTCCACCATTGATAGCAAAACGTTCATTGTATGCATAACTGAAATCAAAGCTGATATCGTTTGCAGTTACAACACTGGCATCTTTACTAAGATTCTGTTTATAGGTATGTCCCAGTGTAAACCTGTACTCTTTTTCCTTGTAACGTATACTGCTGGAGGCTTCACTCACTTTGTTAAACTCAAATGAGTAGTAGACATTATTGTAAAAGCTCCAGTTCCCCCAGTTATATCCCATTTCATTATTCAGATCTGCCATTTCATACTCACGATCGGGATAGTAGCTTTGTGAAAGTCTTTGGAAAAAGATCAGCTTCATCGCATCATCATAAAGATACTGGTTGAGTGAGAAACGTACCTGCTCTTCAGGAAGGCCGACAGAGAAAAGATCTTTTACCTGCGGTTGATCGGAAATTAGCTCATTGAAGTTAAGAGGATCCTGACTCTCCGTACCCGGCAATATATAGCTGACTGAAGGCTGCAGAACATGTGTATACCCGTTGAACTTTCCGGTCAGATCACTAAAAAGCTTCGCATTGTGTACATTGCTGTAATACTGAAAATAATCATGATAAAGTGGCTGATCCCCATCAAAGTTGAAACGTCCGAAATAGAGGTATTCACCTAAAGATATATTCAGATAATCATCCATAAAGGAGGCTGTAAACTCGATTGGTACGCGAAACTCTACCTGATTAAGTGTCGTACCTTTTCTCCGATCCAGATTTTTTGTCTGTACGTCGATCGAATAGGTCAGGTTGTCAACAAACAAGCTCTTAAGAAATTTATGTGCCTGAAGTGCAGGTAGTACCTGAAGGGTACTGTCATTGTCAGGGAGTCTAGTATCAATAAAATATTTTGCATTGAAACCTCCATACCAGTCATCATTCTGCAAGAAGTAGTTTACTCTCGATTCCTGCAGTGGTACCTGTCCAAAATGCCTAAGATGTGTTTTCTGAAGGTTGAGGTATTCAATATCGTTTAGAAGTGTAATATTGGCATAGAGTCCATCACTGTATTCATCTGAAAAATGCTGGCTTATCACCTGTGATGAATCATACAGGAACTCTAAACCATAGTGTTCATCTTCCGTTAGATTATGTTTTTGCAAATAGGCATCTTTGTCCCTGAAATACCCTACACGCAAACTTCCCTGTGAGTGGTCTGTATCGACAAAACGAAATGTTCCGTACATACCGATACTCCTGTCTGTACGTATCTGGGGATTGAACTCAAGATCCATACTCTTGTTGATCGCCCAAAAAATCGGCTGTTCATAGACAAATCCCTCATCCTCTGTATAGCCAAGAAGAGGGAAGAGCAGCCCAGATGACCGTTTATTATCAGTTGAAAATGCCAGATAAGGCGTATAAAACACAGGAACATCCCCAAAGTAGACACTTGTGTTGTAGAGCTTCATATATTTCTGTTCACCATCATAGACAGAACTTGAAAAGTGCATTTTCCACAGAGGATCGTTGATATCACAGCTTGAGAGCATACTCTCACCAAATGTATAGATAGACTTGACCCTTTTTGCATCGTTGCTCAACAACCAGATATCATTCTCATTTGTAAAGAAAAGTTCTTTAAATGCGATCGTATCTGTCTGGGTATTGATCTCCATGTGGGATGTCTGTTCTTTGGTATCCTGATAACCAATCATCTCCACATGCCCGTCAAGTACAAGCTGATGCTTCTGTTTATCATAGACAGCACTGTCAGCATGAATGATAGAATCACGGTAGTAGACTACTACCCCATCTTTTGCAATGAGGGTGGAACCGCTTCCTTCGACATGTTTTGCCGTTACTTCGATGTTGGCTTTTTCTACATTTGTAGCAAAAAGCAGTGTTGATGAGAACGCACATGTTGCCAATAAAGAGTTAAATTTATACATCTATTACCACACAGTTTGAAAGTTTGTCATGAAGGGTTTGGTGCAGAGGTGAGAAGAAAGCGAACAGAAATCCTATATAGAAAAACATTTCACTCAACAGTCTCACTGATGCACGCCAGAATGCCTGTACCAAAGTAGGAAGGTCTCCACTGATGCGATCGACCGTTTTGATCTTGAGAAGATATTTCCCGACCGTCATCCCAGTCTGCCATATCAATACACCATGATAGAGTACCTTGACAGCCAGTACGATCGGAAGATTATCAATAATAAACTGATTGATCATCATTACAGAAGCTTCATTAACCTCTGTAATCTGCGACATCAGTGTAGAGAGCTGGGAAGAGAAGATAATCATAAGGAAAAGATTGACAACCATATCATCTATGACAAATGCCGCCACACGTTTGGCATTGCTGGCAATTGGCATGTTTCTCTCTTCCATCAATCTCTCCTACAGTGCCTGATAGGCGATGTCCGTACGACACTGTTTTCCGGCAAAGTGTACCTGCCCGACAAGCATATAGGCACGATCACGCGCCTCTTTGATGCTGTCACCAAGCCCCACACACACCAACACACGTCCGCCTGTCGCATAGAGTTTTCCATCCTCTCCGCGGCTGACACCGGCAAAGGCAATGTGGGTATTCTCTTTTACATCTTCATGGTGGATATCATCAATGATGATCTCGGCTGCCGGAGAGCTTTTGTATGGGTAGTCTTTGCTTGCCATAACCACACCCACCGCATACTTGTCATGAAATTCGATCTTGGCATTTTTAAGATCACCTGTTGCCGCTTTATAGAAAAGCTCGCTCGCAGGTGATTTGAGCAATGGCATCAGCTCTTCACACTCAGGGTCACCAAAGCGTACATTGTACTCAAGAATAATAGGCTCACCCTTGACCACCATCACCCCGATAAACAGCACACCTGTAAAAGGCATCCCCTCCTCTTCCATTCCCTTGAGGGTCGGCTTTATCACGCGTTCATCAAGTTTTCGATAGATATCGTCATTGACCAGCGGTGTCGGTGCATAGGCACCCATACCGCCGGTATTGGGTCCCTGATCATTGTCCAGCAGACGTTTATGATCCTGCGCTGCAGGCAGTACCACATAGTCTTTCCCGTCACATACTGCAAAAACAGAAAGTTCATATCCGTCAAGGAACTCCTCGATCACGATTGCCGTACCTGCATCACCAAATGCATTGCCGCTAAGCATCTCACCGGCAGTTTTTTTCGCCTCTTCATGACTTTGGGCAATGATCACCCCTTTGCCGCCGCACAGACCGTCTGCTTTGACAACGATAGGCGCATCGAGTGTCTCAATAAAACGATATGCTTCCTCAATGGAGTTTGTTTCAATATAGCGTGCAGTAGGAACATTGTGTCGTGCCAGAAAATTTTTCATAAAGATTTTTGAACCCTCAAGCTGTGCCGCTTTTGCAGTCGGTCCAAAGATTGTCAGTCCTCTTGCCTTAAAAACATCGACAATCCCTTCAACCAACGGAGCTTCCGGACCGACAATCGTCAGATCCACCCCATTGGTTTCTACAAAATCTGCCAATGCGTTAAAGTCGGTGATAGCAAGGTTCTCTCCAAGTTCATCTGTCGCTCCGTTACCCGGTGCAAACCATAGCTTCTCAACATTCTCATCCTGTTTGAGTGCTCGACCTATCGCATACTCACGACCGCCGCTGCCTATGATCAATATGTTCATTCTTATGATTCTCCCCTAACTTGTATAGTGTCTCTATCTCTTTGGTGGCCACCACTCCTGTGCAGAGGGTTTTCAAAAAGGCTTGCATGAACCCAAATAAGGTCAAAAACATTTTGGAAAACCTGTGCATACGAATGAATGGTAACCCCAAATAACCCAGATGGCCGTTCTGTACAAAGTCGGCCCTAAAAAGCCAACGGTGCAGGAGGGAGGGGTGCTTTAGGGGGCAGATCCTCGCACACATTCGTGCTCAAGCGGAAGTGTCCGCACACCGCACCCGCTACATGTCCCGCAAATACTAAATGTTGGACCCCATATTACAGTGGTCGAACCATCCAGGTTAAAATGATTATAACCTATTTGGTGTTAGAAGAGAGTAAAATCTGGTGCGCTTTTTCAACACAGGCATTGATAAGAGGCTTTTTGGCTACAGCACAGTGTGCATTTTCAGGCAAATGGGCTTTGGTAGCTTCACCAATAACAACCGCTGTGTAAGAGTCCATCCATGTAAACTGTTTTAAAAAGCAGTGAATCGTCGAAGGGGAGGTGAAGATAATAATGCTTCCCTCATCTGGCTGCTTCTCCTTTGGATAGACAATACAGTGTGTTTCATAAATAATCTGCTCTTGCAGTATGATATCTTTTTGTGCCAAAAACGCTTTGGCATCAAATGAGATCTCTTGGGGGCGCAGATAGAGTATATGACGATTGGAGAAAAAAGATGCTATATCTTCAGCAAGCGATTTTCCGTAAAAATGCTTTGGATGATAGATCACCTCTCCCCCAAGTGCTTCTATCTGCTTTTTTGTTGCCCCGCCAATAGCGATACAAGGCAAATCCTTCCATGCCGGATCGATCTCCTCAGCCGTTTTGACTGCCTGTTTTGAAGTAAACATCAAGGTATCACATCCTGAAAAATCTATCTTCTTCACAACTGTCTCAAAACGTATCATCGGCAAAGAGAGTGTCCCCTCATGTTTGATTGGAGAGAGCAGATAGACAGGTCTCACCTCCTTACTCCTCAACCCTTTTGGCAAGTTCCATAAGCGGTTTGCCATGCGACATTGCCTCATTCATATCCGAATCATCGTACGGATCAAAATGGGGTGTGATCACCCAGCGTTTTTGAGGGTCAAGTTTCATGATCTTCTCTTCAATCTCATCGGCAATGCGATGTGCCTCAAGCAACAGCATATTTGGGCGCAGTACCATGTGGAACTCCACAAAGTTCGTACTGCCGTCAGTACGGGTCTTTAGCCAATGGTAGGAGTTCACCTCAGAATGGGAGATAATGATCTTCTCAATCTGCTCGACCAATGCTTTGTCCAATGCTTTATCCAGCAATATCTCCACCCCTTCAACAATAATTTCGTACGCAGAGTAGATAATGTATGCACCGATCCCGAGTCCAAACAGGGCATCGATCGCATCGATCCCTGTAAACGATACCAAGACCAAAGATACCAGCACGGCACCGTTGCTCCAAAGGTCAGTCTGATAGTGCAGCGCATCTGCTTTGATGACAACATTCCCGGTCTCATCTGAGATCTTTAAGAGGTAACGTACCAAAAAGAAAGTTGCGATAATAGAGAAGAGCATGGCAAAGATAGAGGGTGTCAAGAGTGTGGTCTCCTTGCCGTCTACCAGCTTTTTGAGCCCCTCATACATAATAAAAAGACCCGATGTTGTGATCACCGTTCCTTCAATCACCGCTGCGATCGCCTGTATCTTCCCTTTGCCGTAATGGTAGTTCTCATCAGGTTTTTCTTCAGATTTTTTGATTGCAAAAAAGTTGAACATCGATACCGCTGTATCAAGCAGAGAGTCGATCGCAGATGCCAAAACGGCAACAGAACCGCTGGCAATACCGATGATAAGTTTGACCAGCACCAGCAATATTGCAACCGATGTAGAAACAACCGTCGCTTTTTTCTGTGGAGACATCAGGGAAGTACTCAAAGCAGTCCTTTTAGTGTTGATTATGTGATTCTATCATAAATTTGCAGAAGAAAAACACTATTCAGGCTTGGGCATCATGCCAAGCCTGATATATTGTATCTTTTTAGAGTGCTTTTGAGGCCAGTTTTGCGATGCGCTGTGCAAAGGCAGCTTTGTCTTTTGGCTCGATGCCTTCGGAGAGTTTGGCTGTATCAAGCAGCAAATGCGCCATATCATCAAACAGGCTGTCATCTTCTACTTTTTCAAGCTTCTTGACCATCTCGTGATCTGGGTTGATCTCAAGAATGAGTGGGATCTCCGGCATCTCCTGTCCCATCTGGGCAAACATCGCTGCCATGCCTGCCATCGGATCGGAACTGTCCTTGAGCACACATGAGGGACTATCAGTCAGACGGGTTGAGATCTTCACCTCTTTGACCTCATCACCAAGTTTCTCTTTAAGCTTCTCTACAAGTGGCTTAAACTCCTCTTCAATCTCTTTTTTCTCTTCTTCTGTTTTCGAGTCAGGTGCATCAATAGTTGTAATATCTTTAAGCGTCCACTCCTTGTAGTTTCCAATCATTGGTGTGACAATACTGTCAACTTCGTAATCATCCATGATCAGCACTTCGATATTGGCTTTTTTATACGCCTCAAGCAGCGGTGAGTGTCTCAGTACTTTCTCATCTTCACCGATGATATAGTAGATCTCTTTCTTCTCACTGTCTGCTCTTGAAATGTAGTCATCGAACGATACCATACCCTCTTGGCTTGAGCTCTTGTAACGAACGATCTCAAGCAGTATCTCTTTGTTGGTAAAGTCGGTATAGATCCCCTCTTTGATCACACGATTGTACTGAGATACAAATCGATCAAAATCTTCACCCTCAAGCTTTTTGATCGCTCCAAGTATCTTCTTAACTGAGTTTTGCTTGATATTGGCAAGGATGCGGTTTTCTTGCAAAATCTCACGGCTTACATTGAGCGGCAGATCCTCAGAGTCAATGATACCACGGACAAATCTCAGATACGGCGGAAGCAGCTCTTTGTCATCATCGGTAATGAATACACGTTTGACATAGAGCTTGACACCGGGCTGATAGTCCGCACGGTAAAGATCCATCGGTGCTGTTCTTGGAATGTAGAAGAGTGTGGTAAACTGCGTTGCCCCTTCTACTTTATTGTGAATGTACGTCAATGGCTCCTCACTGTCATGCGAGATGGTTTTGTAAAACTCGATATAGTCCTCTTTTTTCAACTCGCTCTTTGGCAGTGTCCAGAGTGCCGTTGCGGCATTGACCTGCTCACTCTTCCATACCTTTTTCTCTTTTTTCTCATCCCCTTCACCCTCATACTCTACATCTTCATAGTTGAGCATTATCGGGTAGGCAATATGGTTGGAGTACTTCTTGATCACCTCCTCTACACGCCACTTGTCAAGGAACTCTTTCTCATCCTCTTTAAGCTTGATATAGATGACAGTACCGTGTGCCTCTTTGGTCACAGGCTTGATCTCATACTCTCCCGTACCATCGGTAGAGAATTTGTAGGCTTGCTCTTCACCCGCTTTTTTGGTGATCACATCGACATTGGATGCGACCATAAAGACCGAATAGAACCCAACACCAAACTGTCCGATGAGATTGCTGTCTTTCTTCTCATCACCTGTCAACTGTTCCATAAAAGCTTTGGTACCGGATTTGGCAATGGTACCGAGGTTCTCCATCAAATCCTCTTCATTCATCCCGATACCGTTGTCACCGATCGTCAAAGAGTTATCCTCTTTGTCAATCTTAACACTGATCTTCCCTGACCAGTTCTCCTCTTTGAACTTCTCATCTGTAAGATGAAGATAGTTAAATTTGTCGATTGCATCACTCGCGTTGGAGATCAGCTCTCTTAGAAAAATCTCCTTATTTGAGTACAAAGAGTGTGTCATAAGTTTGAGCAGCTGCCCTATCTCTGTTTGAAACTGATGTTTTGCCATACCGTTTCTCCTGTTATGCAGTAAATTTTTTGGGATTATAGTATATTTTTAAAAAAATTTCAAGTTTTTTGGAAAGAAAGTTTAGTCAATATAGCTAAAGTTTCTATATTCTTACCCTAAAATACTGTTTTGCCAAAAATAATATACATGGTGTTGTCAGGGGACAACACCCTACGCTGACGATGATGCTTGTGTGAAGAAGTTAAAAAGTAGTGTCTTTAGTGTGCAGTAGTTGTGAGGGTTGTCGCGAAGGAGCTAAAAAGTAGTGCCTTAGTACACCAACTTGCCCTTAGTTTGTATCAGATTTGGATGTTTGTGCGAAGGAGCTTACTCAAAAGTAAGTGACTGAGCCACATCATCCAAAGATGATGCAAAATAAGGAGCAAGTTACTCCCATTCGATGGTGGCTGGGGGTTTGGAACTTATATCATACACAACCCTGTTAATCCCATCGATCTCATTGATAATCCTGCGGCTGATCCCCTCAAGCACATCATGCGGTATGTGCGCGAATGTAGCGGTCATCCCGTCAACCGATTCGACCATACGGACACAAACGGTGTTATCATAGGTTCTGTTATCTCCCATGACACCGACTGACTGGACATTGAGCAGTACGGTAAAGGCTTGCCATACTTTGTCGTAGTAACCAGTGGCACGCAGCTCTTCTTGCATAATAGCGTCACTCTCACGAAGCAGCCTAAGCGCTTCTTCGTTGACCTTTCCCATAACACGGATCGCAAGTCCGGGTCCGGGGAAAGGGTGACGACCGATCATATGTTTTGGCAATCCAAGTTCAAGTCCGAGTTTACGCACTTCATCTTTAAATATCTCTCTAAGCGGCTCGACAAGTTCAAAGGTCATCCATTCCGGAAGCCCGCCTACATTGTGGTGAGACTTAATGGTTTTGGAAGGACCTTTGACTGAAACAGACTCGATCACATCGGTATAGAGTGTCCCCTGTGCTAGGAAACTTACGTCAGTGTGTTTACTTGCCTCTTTGTCAAAGACTTCGATGAACTTCTCACCAATGATCTTACGTTTACGCTCAGGATCACTCACCCCTTTGAGTGCCTCCATAAACTCCTGCTTTGCATCGATCGTAATAAGTGGGATATCAAGCAGTTTGAACATATCCTGTACCTGCTGGGCTTCATCTTTTCTAAGCAACCCTTGATCGACAAAAACACAAACCAACTGTTCTTTTGGAAGTGCCTCATTGAGCATTGCGGCAACAACAGAGGAGTCAACTCCACCGCTTACGCCACAGAGTACCTTTTTATCCCCTACCTGCTTGCGTATCTCTTCGATCTTCTCTTTTGCAAAACTGCCCATGTTCCATGTACTTTCACATCCGCAGATATACTTGGCAAAATTTTTGAGCATCTTAGTACCCTCTACCGAGTGATGTACTTCTGGGTGGAACTGAAAGGCATAGATATTTTTTGCCTCATTTGCGATCGCAGCATACGGGGAGTTCTCACTCGTACCCACCGCTTCGAATCCTTCCGGCACTCTTTCCGCACGATCACCATGACTCATCCAGACAATAGAGTCCTGAGCGATATCTTTAAAAATAGGAGAGTCCTCTTTTTCAATATGCAGTTTGGCTTTGCCGTACTCATGGTGATCGGCAGGAATGACACTGCCGCCAAAGTGCTGTGTGATCAGTTGCATACCGTAACAAATGCCTAGGATAGGCAGTCCAAGATCCCAAATTGCTTCATCAGGTTTATAGGCATCTTCTGCATATACCGATGCGGGGCCTCCTGAGAGGATGATACCCTGCGGTTTTCTGGCTTTGATATCCTCTATCTTCTCTCTGTAGGGTACTACTTCTGTGTAGACACCCGACTCTCTTAGTTTACGTGCGATCAACTGTGTATACTGCGACCCGAAGTCGAGTACCAAAATAGGAACCTGTTTCATATTATTTTTTCCTTCTGTTTGTATGAATCAATCTTTCGAAAAACACTCATTCATATAAAGCATAAGATGTATGTGTAGGGAGACTATCCATTCCCATCAAAAATAACAGGAACGGACAAAAGGGCAAAACATTTCTGCCCATTGCATACTACCCTGTTCTCACCCGATATGCAAAACAATAAACTGGAAATACCACACCGCAATAGAGACAAGGTATCCGACAAGCACTGTCCACGCATATTTCATATGAGAAGCAAACGTATAGATACCATGCAGCTTACCCATTACACCAACACCTGCTGCTGAACCAAATGAGATGAGGCTGCCACCTACACCGGCAGTCATAGTAACCAACATCCACTGCTCTTTGGCGAACTCACCCATATTTGGATCGGCTTTGAGTACCGCAGACATTACCGGTACGTTGTCAACGACTGCTGAGAGGAATCCCACACCAATATTCACAGCTGTCGGTCCAAACTGATCATACAGCTTTGTAAAGTACTCCAGATACCCAAGGAAGTGCAGTCCACCAACTGCGGCAAGAATACCAAAGAAGAAAAGCAGTGTATCATTTTCGATCTTGGCAATCCACGAAAAAGCATTGAGCTGTGTCGGACCAGCATTTTGATTAATGTAGTAAACATAGATCTTCAAGAGGGCCAAACCGAACATCATACCCCACATAGCAGGCAGATGAAGTAACTGGTGTGAAAGTACCGCCAGCACAATCGTCAGTGCAAAAAGAGCGATGATCTGCTTACCACCTTCTTGAATTATCGCCTTCTCTTCTGAAGCATTAAAAGGAGGTTGACCGTTTGGTACAAAACGACTTAATAAAAATGCTGTTACAAACCAACCTAAAACAGCTGCAGGGAAAAGAAATAAAAACTCATCAAAGGCCCCTTTGCCGTCAACCCATACCATTAAGGTCGTAATATCCCCAAACGGAGACCATGCCCCACCGGCATTTGCCGCAACGACAATGTTAATAGCCCCTGGAACCAGAAAGTTTTTGTTCTCACGGTCGATGGTAATGAGTACGGTTGAGAGGATCAGTGCCGTAGTCAGGTTGTCTGCAACCGGAGAGATAAAGAATGCCAACAGACCCGTTACCCAAAAGAGCTTTTTGTACGTATAACCTTTAGAGACAAGATTGTAACGCAGTGCAGAAAATACGCCTCTGTCGATCATGGCTTCGATATAGGTCATCGCCACAAGCAGGAAGAAGAAAATACCGGCTATCTCGTAGATAAGCTCTTCAACCTCTTTTTCCAGACGGTGTCCGTCCAGACCGTTCATGGCAAAATAGACACCGATAAGCATAAAGATACCTGTACCCGCAAGGAGTGCAGGTTTTGCTTTGTTAATGTGGTATTTGTCCTCTGCTGCTATGAAGTAGTAGCCGAGTACAAAAATAATGAGTGAAGCGATCCCCACCCATGTGCCTGTCAAATCTAAATGTGCAGCTGCGTGCCCTGCCGCTGTTTCCATAGTGTCTCCTGCGTGTTGAAAAATTCTATACAAGTCTTAGGACTCTATATAGTGAGAACCCAAGGATTCGGTACGTGCCAGTGCCGCTTCGACGATGGCAGAGGCGGTATTGAGACGCAGTTGAAGCAGTCGTCCTATCTCACGGTTTTTCATATCGTAGATCAGGTTCTTTGCCTCATGCAACCCTTTTGTCGTCCGAATAATGCCTATATCCTCCCACATGATCTGCCGGAGTTTCTGCTTATAGACCTTGTCGTTCTCTTTGTGCAGAATGTTACCATAATCCTTCTCAAAAGCAGGTGTAACTCCCCCACTGTGTGTTTTGCCAAGCAGATGCTCTACTGCACGTTTTGCAAATACTACCCCTTCAAGCAGAGAGTTTGATGCAAGTCTGTTGGCACCATGCACCCCGGTACGTGCCGCCTCTCCAATGACATAGAGTCCTTCCATCCCAGGTATGCAGCCGTTTGTATCACACTTGATCCCTCCATTGGCATAGTGGAATGCAGGGGATACCGAGATATGATCCTGAGGGAAATGGTATCCTATCGCTTCAAAGGTACGGGTGATGTTGGGAAAACGCTCATGGAACCACTTCTCCTCGAACATCGAAAAATCAAGGTAGGCGTTTTCTCCCGTCTTTCGCTTGTAGTCAAAGATGCCGCGCGCAACAATATCGCGGCTGGCAAGCTCTCCCCGTTCATCATATTCAAAAAGGAACCGGTTGCCGTTTTCACCGACAACATGAGCCCCTTCCCCTCTAAGCGCTTCAGTCAGCAGCAGCTTTCTTGCATAGGGAGTATCGACAAAGACCGTAGGGTGAAACTGCATAAACTCCATATCGGCAAGTTCGATTCCCTTCTCAACACAGATACCGTGAATATCTGCTGAGACCGTACGGGAGTTGGTATTGTAGGCATAAAGCGATCCGATACCACCGCTTGCGATGATCACATCGTCCGCATAGATGGTGGTCGGCTCGTAGTTAACCGTTGCTTTAACACCATAGCAGCGGCCGTTTTCTATTAAGAGGTCGTATACCAACGTGTTACGCTGCAGTTGATGTTTGTTCTGCACCATCATGAAGTAGTGCATATACCTTCCGGTTGCATCTCCGCCTGCATGGACAATACGCGGTACGGAGTGTGCCGCCTCTTTTGTATAGAGAATATGCCCCTCTTCATTTTTATCAAACTCCATGCCACGTGCGATCAAGTCCGGTGTCGTTTCCAGCGATGTTCTAGAGAGTATTTCAACCGCTTCACGATTGTTGTGATAGGCCCCTGCCGCCATTGTATCTTCTACATGCACCGGTACATCATGTTCATCAAGTGCGGTAACCATCCCGCCTTGCGCATAAAAGGTATTGCACTCCCATGGAATATCCTTGCAGACAACCAGTACCTTTTTGGATGAAGGCAGCTGCATTGCGGCATACAGCCCGGCAATACCGGCACCAATGATCAATACATCATACTTGTTCAAAGGAACTCCCCATTATCGGTTTTGTGTTGTTGGCGCCGTATCTGGCACATAAACCGGTGATGTTTTGTGACCACAGCCACCCAATACAATACAGCAAATAGATGCTATAATCATCCCATGAAAAATGCGTCTGTAATCTTGTCTCATCTTGTCAACCAACCTCAATTTAAATATTTAAAACAGCAGGTGTGCTACAAAAAGTTCATTGCACTGCTTGGAGCAAAGTGGCAAAAAGCGATCGCCTTTGTCTATATTAAAGAGAAAACACTCTTTGTTGCCGTAACCCACCCGGGTTTTAAAATGGAACTCAATTATAATAGAGATTTATTAAAAAGCGTATTAACAGACCTTTCTTCCTACGACAGTGAGTGCGCGTCACTTCAGGCGGACAAGGTCATTGTTTTCCACAGCCGCTACAGATCGCTTCTTAATGAGAAAAAAAGTGCAGATACCATCCCCTACTACCATGAGCAGGCAAGCAGCGATTTCAAGATCGCCTGTAAAGATGAAACCCTTGCCGAACGCTTTCAAAAGACAAAAGAACTGATCATATGCAATCGGTCATAGCCACACTTCCCGATACACCGGGGATATACCAGTACTTTGATGCCACAGGAAAGCTGCTTTATGTCGGCAAGGCAAAAAGCCTTAAAAAACGTGTCAAAAGCTACTGGCGTTTTACACCCCAACTCCATCCCAATCCAGCACAGAGCCCACGTATTTTAAAAATGCTCTCCGAAGCCAAAAGACTCGAATATATCGTCGTCTCCAGCGAAGAGGATGCACTGATTTTGGAAAATTCGCTCATCAAGCAACTCAAGCCAAAATACAATATCCTCCTGCGTGACGACAAAACCTACCCCTACATCTATATAGATGAATCCACACCTTACCCCCGATTCGAGATCACACGCAAGGTAGTCAAAGGTAAACAGATCACCTACTACGGTCCCTTCCCCACCGGCGGAAGAGCACTGATCGATGCGATTTACGAAATCTATCCGCTTGTTCAGAAAAAAAATTGTCTTAAAGAAGGCAAAGTGTGCCTCTTTTACCAAATAGGAAAATGTCTTGGCCCGTGTGAACAGAAAGTAACTCCCAAAGCGTATGCTGCTTTGGTAGCAGAAGCAAAAGAGGCACTTATCAAACGCAAACCGCTTATCCAAAAGCTTGAGGCCCGTATGGGTCAGCTGGCAGTGCAGGAGCGTTTTGAAGAGGCGGCAAAAACCCGAGACATGATCCACGCTATCCAATCGCTGACCATTAGCTCCCAGATCGATCTTGCCAACGGTACCGATGCGGATATCTTTGCGATCAAAAACGGAGATGAGCGCGGGGTTATCATCAAGTTCTTCATGCGTAACGGAAAGATCATCTCCTCAAGCTACAACTATTTCAGACATACCCACATCTTTGATATAAACGAAGCGTATAAACAAGCACTGCTGAGTTTTTACGGTACCGATACACCGCAGATTGCCAAAGAGATCCTCACTGCACACGCTTTTGAAGATGCCCCACAGATTGCCCAGAGTTTGGGAAAGAGACTTGGAAGAAAGGTCACCATCACTGCCCCAAAGCGGGGAGAAAAGGCAAAACTGACCGCACTTGCCCTCAAAAACTGTGAGCAGCTGCTTACAAAGCCCAACAACACCACACTGATAGAACAGAAGATCGCCGACCTGCTCGATCTTGGCAGTATCCCCTACCGTATTGAAACCTTCGATAACTCTCACATGATGGGTGCAGCGACCGTCGGAGGCATGATTGTCTGGGATGAAGGGAAGTGGGACAAATCCAGTTACCGCCGCTATAAACTCAAAGCAAAAGATGAAACAGCCCAGATGAAAGAGATGCTCTCAAGACGTATCGAAGACTTTAAACAGACACCTCCTCCAGATCTCTGGATACTCGATGGCGGCAAAGCCAACCTCAATCTGGCAAAAATGCTGCTTGCCAAAGCACAGGTCAACCTTGACGTGATCGCTATTGCCAAAGAAAAACTCAATGCAAAAGCACATCGTGCCAAAGGTGCGGCAAAGGACCTGCTCTATACGACACAAGGGATCATTGAACTCAAACCCTCCGACAGCAGGCTTCACTGGATACAGCGTCAAAGAGACGAAGCACACCGCTATGCCATTGCCTATCATCGCAACCAAAAGCGCAAGGAGGATACACAAGTCTCCCTTCTCCAAAAGAAAGGGATCGGACCTGCCACTGTACAGAAGCTGCTCGACTATTTTGGCACATTTGAAGCAGTGTACGCTGCGCCATGGGAGGATATAGCACAAGTGACTAATAAAAAAATTGCCGACATTATCCATACCCATAATGAATAATGATATATTTGGCATACTTTTAAATGATATTTTTCTCTATTTCATTCTATTTTTAGTAAAGTTATTATAAAGTCTATAAAGATAATTCTCCAGTACCCGACTGGGAATTGGGAAAGAGGAAGGAATATTTATGAAAAGACCGGATCCTATAGACGAGGAGTATAGATTCTCCAAAGGACTTATTGTCAGTTCAACCGATCTAAAGGGCATTATTACCTATGCCAACAGAAAATTCTGCGAAATCGCCGGCTACGACAAAAAAGAGCTTACAGGTAAGAACCATAATATTGTCAGGCACCCCGATATGCCCAAAGCTGCTTTCAAAGAGTTATGGGATACTATTAAAGCAGGAAAAGCATGGACAGGTATTGTAAAAAATCTTCGAAAAGACGGAAGATACTACTGGGTCTATTCCCACATCACACCTGTTTTCGATGAGAACGGAGAGATTATCGGTTATACCGCGGCAAGAAGACCTGCATCTGAGAGTGAAATCAATGAGTGTATACCTCTTTATGAAGAAATGCTCGAAAAAGAGAACCAATAAAAAGGAGTTTTAAAATCAATGTACTACATTATTAATCAAAATAGACAGATTGTCGCTGTCGATCCTCAACTTTTAGAGGAAACAGGTACTTTAGACGCTGATGCGTTCTATAAGAAAATTGCATTGGGAGAAACATTATTGGAACTTGAGGGCGATACCCTCACCATTAAAAATGATGGGGATATAAGAGAATATTGTGTTAAAACAAGTCAATTATCCGGTCTACTGGGAGATTTAACACTTGTAGATGTTCTTAATGAACAGACATCGGCACATATGCTTACCGACAATGATGAACTCCCTATCGATATAGATACTTCCAAGCAGAAGAGTACAGAAGAAGAACCCCTTTTAGAATTGAGCGATTCTGATCTCTTTGACATTAAAGAGAGTGATGATTCTGATCTTTTTGATATTAAAGAGAGTGATGAAAAAGAGCATACCGAAGCAACTAACATACCGTCTGCAGGACAAGAAGCTTCAGATGAACCTGAACTTCTTGACCTTCTTCTTCCTGAAGAAGCGGATAATGCCATCGAACAGATTCAAGAAAAAGTACAAACACCTTCAGAGCTAGCAGCATCACAAAGTGCGCCAATCTATATTGATATTGAGCGCATTAGCGAAAAGATAGGCATATCAACCGATGATTACAACCTTTTCCTTAATGAATATATTGATACAGCACTAGCACTGGAGGAAGCGCTTCAGAGCGAGAATAACAAAGAGCAAATAGAAGCTCTTGCAAAACTTTCACATCTTTCCAATGTTCTGCATCTTCCTTTTGTAAGCGATATTCTTACCCAAATAGAAAATACAACATCTCAAGAACGAGACAAACATATCGAATCTTTTTTTTCTACACTAGGCAGACTCTCTACCGCACATTTTGAAGAAGAGATGCCTTTAACAGACAAAGATGAGCTTCCCAAAGAACAGATACAGCAGAGCGAAGAGGTATTAGACGAAAACAAAAGAGCGCCTATTGATCTTAGCGACATTAAACCGATTCATTTTGATTTTCAGCTTGAAGCTGCGGCGGAAGACCTTAGCCTTCCTGTCGAACTGATTGAAGAGTTTGTAGGTGATTTTATTCAACAAGCACATGAGGAGACAAAGAAAATGCTTGCTGCCTATGAGAAAGGAGATCTTGAAACCGTACAGAAGATCGGACACCTTCTGAAAGGAACTTCAAGCAATTTGCGTATCACTCAACTATCCGATACACTCTATGAGATTCAGTTTAATGAAGATATTGAAAGAGTACCCGAACTTGTTAGAAACTATTGGGCTCATTTCCTTTCGCTGGAAAACCAATTTAAGCTTATCTCAAATACATAAAAAAAAAGGAAACAGACAATGACTATACGTAACAGACTAAAACTGATTGCGCTTGTACCTATTTTGCTGCTGTTGTTGTTATCAAGTTACTTCTTTGTAACTTCATACATCAACTATGAAAAAGCACAGGCACTGAAAACAGCTTTAACAAATAATGCCTATCTAAGTAAGACATTAGGAGAAATCGGAAAAGAGCGCGGCTTAACCGCACTCTACATTGGTAGTAACAGAAAAGCTTATAACAACCTGCTTGCCAATCAGCGAAAAAGCACTGATAAAACAGTAGCGGAATTACGAAGTAAACTTGCTACTAGCAATGGGAACCTTCTTCCTTTCCTGTCAAAAATAGTTGGAGAGCGAACAGAACTTAACACGCATCAATACAATATGATGCTCAAAAAACTCGGCAAACTCCCACAGGTAAGGAAAAAAGCAGACGCGCCGCAAAGTGATTTTAAAACAGTCTTTTTTGATGGTTATACAAAAACCTTTTCAGCCCCTATTATGCAAAACTTGCTTCAGATCAACAACTTTGCACTCAATACAGAGATCGCATCGCTTGTTACTACTCTTTCTGAACTCTATACAGTAAAAGAATATACGGGACTTGAGAGAGGCTTTGTCGCTTACTATATGACCCAAAAGGCCTCCATGACGCTTGATGAGATCACCCTTTGGAACACCTTTAAAACCAAAGCGAATATCTTTAATATCAAACAGGTTTCAGATTCAAAACTTCGTACAGAACTTCAAAAGATACTTGAAAATCCAAAATCCAAAGCTATACTGCAAGAACTTTCCCGAACCTCTTCTGCAATCCAGATAGATGTTGACAACGGTGACTATGCAGAAAAGGTCATGGACTGGTTTGCACTTCAAACTCAAAAAATTTCACTCTATAACAAAGCGGAACTGGTCGTCTCAAACGCACTTTGGAAAAAATCGGATATCTATCTTCAAAAGCAGCTCTCTTTGCTTGCTATTGCCACTACAATTTTATTGCTGAGTCTGCTTTTAGCTTACCTTGGATATACGACAACAAGAGATATTTCAAGAAACATCAAAGAGCTTGAAGATGTATTGAACAAAGCAGTTACAGATATGAAAGAGAGCGATCAGTATCTCTCTGCTGATACCGCTCACATTGAAAATATTGAACTTGATACACCAGAAGGTACCCGCGAGGCATATAAGTTCTTGGAAACGCTGGTTGAGACTGCCAAAGAGGATAAACAAACAGCCCTTCAGGCAAATGAAGCCAAATCGCTCTTCCTTGCCAATATGTCACATGAAATTCGTACACCGCTTAACGGTATTGTCGGGTTTACCGAAATCCTCAGAAGCACAAATCTTGATCCTGAGCAACAAGAGTTTCTCAATATTATTGATAAGAGTTCGGAAAACCTGCTCAATATTATCAACAATATTCTTGACCTCTCCAAAATTGAGAGTAACAAGATTGAAATTGAAAATATTGTCTTTGATGCAGCAGAAGAGTTTGAGAGCGCCGTTGAGACATATGCCGTCGGTGCAGCTGAGAAAAATATTGATCTTAACTTCTATATGGATCCGACTATTAGTCCAAAACTCAAAGGTGATCCGACAAAAATCAAAGAGGTTGTTATTAACCTGTTAAGCAATGCTATTAAATTTACAGGTCACGGAGGTTCAATTAACCTCAAAATTGAAAAAGAGGGATCTGACGAAAACGGTGCAGCACATATTAAATTCTCCGTTCAAGACAGCGGTATTGGAATGACTAAAGAGCAACAAGAGCGTGTCTTTGACGCCTTCTCTCAAGCAGATGCTTCCGTTACCAGAAAGTATGGCGGTACAGGACTTGGTCTGACAATTTCAAGCCAGTTTGTCGAATTGATGGGAGGCAAACTTGAACTTACCAGTGCCAAAGACAAAGGAACCACTTTCTACTTTACTATTCCTCTTGAAGAGGTAGGATCGCCTGATACAAACTATAACCATGCCTTTGAAGATATGACCATCTGTAAATACCAAGATGAGATCCCAACGATACTTGACGGCTATTTGGCATCTTACTTTGAATACTTTGGTCCTGAAGTAAGACATTTTGAATCGGTAAGTAATCTTAAAGAGCTTAACAATCTCGGTATCTGTAAAACATTCTGGATCGATATTGATAAAACAAAACAGAATATCCTTGATGCAATTACCAATATTGATAAATCAAAACTCATTATCATTGCCAATGTCACAAGCAGAAACAAAATTGACCAGCTCGGTGTTGATCAAGATAATGTTATCTTTAAACCAGTCACACTAAGTAAACTTAAAACCGTACTGGTTAAAACTGCCAATACTTCACCTGAACTTATTGAAAAAGCCGTTCAATCTCAAGCTAGCCAGTTTGATGCCAAAGTACTTGTGACAGAAGACAATATTATCAACCAAAAACTCATCAAACGTGTTCTTGAAGATCACGGTATTACTGTAGAACTTGCCAACAACGGTCTTGAAGCTTTTGAAAAACGCAGAAACAACAACTATGATCTGCTCTTTATGGATATTCAGATGCCTGTTATGGATGGAATTGAAGCGACACATGAGATTATTGACTACGAAGAGGATGAAGAGGTACCTCATGTTCCAATTGTTGCGCTAACAGCCAACGCACTCAAAGGTGATAGAGAACGCTTCCTTGCAGAAGGTATGGATGAGTATATCACCAAGCCGATTGAGACAACGGAACTGTTGTATATCCTAAACAAATTCCTTGCTGACAAGGCTGTACTTGAAACATCCCAAAAAGAGGAAGAAACACCAAAAGCACAAACAGATGAGGCAGTAGATACGCAAATTCAAGAGCCTGAGTTGCCAAAAGAGGAGAGTCATGTAGAAGAAGATGCCGTGATCGATCTAGATATGTCTCCTAAAGAGCATACGACAACTTCTAATGATGCGATCTCTCTTGTCGATGATATTTCAGAAACAGAAACCCTACAGGAAAACCAAAAGATATTAATTGCCAAAAAATTCCTGCTTGAACGCAGGGTTCTTACCAAAGTTATTGAAAACTTAGGGTATGATTACGACATTGTTGAAGATATGGGAACACTGGAAGAAAAACTCTCCGAAGGTCACTATGACATACTCTTCACAGACGCAGAACTTGTTACAGAAACGTTGAAAGCACATGCTAACGGTGTCGAAATTATCACAGTCAGTAATGATAAAGATGAGATAGAACGCATGATTAAAACACATAGAGGATAGAATAGATGGGATTAAAAGTACTTGTAGTTGATGATGATATGATCAATAGAATGCTACTAAAAACATTACTTAGAAAAAATGCAAAAGTAACGGATATTGTTGAAGCAGAAAACGGTTCCGATGCTTTGGCAAAGATGAAAAGCGATCCGTCCATTAATCTTATTTTACTCGATATCATGATGCCTATTGTTGATGGTATTGAGTTTTTAAAAATCTTTAGAGCCGATATGGCGAATGCACATGTACCTGTTATCGTACTCTCTACAGATGATACAAAAAAGACAGAGGTCTTTGACAATGGAGCAAATGATTTTATTAGAAAGCCGGTCAAAGAGGAAGCACTCTTTGCCAAGATAGATCAGTGGTCTCACTAAGTTTCAAATCAAAGGTGCGTTTTTACGCACCGATGAGATACTTCAATCCTTTTTAAAGCAAGGCTTCTTTCAATACTTCTTCTACTCTTGATACCCCAATAATCTTAATATTCTCTTTTACTTCATTTGGAATATCATCAAGGTCTCTTTCATAGTTCTTTGCCGGAATAAGGGCTTTTCTCACACCTGCTTTATAGGCTGCGATCAGTTTCTCTTTCAGTCCACCAATAGGCAATACTTTTCCTGTCAGCGTCACCTCTCCAGTCATAGCAACCTTATTGTCCACTTTTTTATTACTTAGGATGGAAGCAATAGCGGTTACCATTGTTATACCCGCACTTGGTCCATCTTTAGGCGTAGCCCCTTCAGGTACATGAATATGCAGGTCATAACGCTTGTAGACTTCACTGGGATCAACAACTACATGCTCTTCTTTCTCTTTAAGCGTATGCGGTATGGCAGAAGGCGGTATAGCAAGTTTTCTCTCATCTATTAAAATCTTGACAACAGAGTGTGCGATACGAACAGACTCTTTCATCACATCTCCAAGACTTCCCGTAAGCTGTAGTCCGCCTTTGCCTTTAATCTTGATCGCTTCAATCGTCAACACATCACCGCCTACTGCCGTCCATGCCAGACCCGAAACCACACCAATTTGCGGCTTTTTGTCAATCGGTGATATCTCAAAGACCTTTTTATCTACAAACTTATCAAGATTTTTCTTTGTAATCTGCACATACTCTTTTTTACGCTCTTCTAAGAGTATGCGTGCAACTTTGCGCATCAGACCGGCAATACGCCGTCTAAGGTTTCGCACACCGGCCTCTCTTGTATACTCATCAATCAGTATCTTCAAGGCTTTGTCTGAGATATGAAACTCTCTTTGCTTAAGGGCATGTTTCTTAAGCTCCTGAGGGATCAGGTAGCGTTTTGCGATCTCAAACTTCTCTTTAGGTGTATAGGAGTTCAGACCGATAAACTCCATCCTGTCACGCAGTGGTGCGGGAATACGCCCTACATCATTGGCTGTGGCGATAAAGATCGCTTTGCTCAGATCGATATTGAAGTTAAGATAGTAGTCTCGGTACTTGCTGTTTTGCTCAGGATCAAGAATCTCAAGCAGCGCAGCGGTCGGATCACCTCGCATGCTGCGCCCTACTTTGTCGATCTCATCAAGTACGATCACAGGATCCATCGTTTTTGCCTCTATAAGCCCCTGTACCAAACGTCCTGGCATCGCTCCTACATAGGTACGTCTGTGCCCACGCAGTTCATTGACATCTTCCAACCCGCCCAGTGCGATACGCACCAGCTCTCTGCCAAGCGCATGGGCAATAGAGTTTGCCAATGAGGTTTTTCCTACACCGGGAGGTCCTGCAAAGCACAAAATAGCACCACCGGTCTCCTGCTGTTTGATACCTCTTAGCATCGCAAGTTCGCGTACAGAAAAGTACTCAACAATACGCTCTTTGGGTTTTTCCAGCGAATAGTGGTCTTTATCAAGCTCTTTTGCCACATCCTTTACAGAGAGATTCTTTTTACTATAGGTACCAAAAGGAAGCTCCAGTACCCACTCCAGATAGCTCTGCAGCAGGTTTGCATCGGCAGAGTCAGGGTGCATACGGGCAAAACGGTCAAGCTGCTTGCTGATCTCCTTGTAGGCATCCTCACTCATGGCCGGTTTGAGTTTCTCTATCTTTTCTCGGAAGTTGGCGATCTCCTCTTCTCTTTGGGTATCCATACCCAGCTCCTGCTGGATCTCTTTGAGCTGCTCTTTGAGAAAATACTCTTTATTGGTTTGTTCTATTTTGTTGTGTACCTTGGAGCGAATCTCACGCTGCACTTTGGCAGATTCAACCTGTGAAGTAATTGCATCGATCAACCCAAGCAGCCGTTTTTCGATATTGGGTTCAATATAGAGTCTGTAGGCAATATCTTTTTCCAGTTTAAGCATCGATGAGACCAAATCAGCGATACGCTGTGGCTCATCATTCTCTTCAATGGTACGTATCAAATCCGCAGGTATATGAGAACTAAGAGAGGAGAGTTGCTTGATTTTATCTCTTAGCACTCCCATTAACGCATCAACCCTAAGCTTGTCATACGGTTCAGGCTCTACCACATCAATCACCGCTTTGTTGACATCTCCTTCGACTGCTTCAACGATCCTGCCTCTGGCAAGCCCCTGAAAGAGTATCTTTACCCTGCCGTCTGGAATATGCACCTTTCGCATAATCGATCCGATCACCCCCGCCTTGTACATTGCATCAAAATCACGGCTTCCCTCTTTACCCTCTACCGAAGAGGTTACAAAAAGCAGTGAATTGTTCTCCATCGCTTCTGTAGCGGCATCGATATCTTTTTGGTTGGTTAAAAAGATCGGACTGATCATAAAAGGGTATAAAAAGAGTTCATCTTCTACCACAATAGGCAGGATACTTGGAAAATTGTCGTAATCACTAAGCTGCATAGCAAACCTTTAAAAATTAAAAATTAAAAATTAAAAATTACATTTTTTTGAAATATATGCCAAAGTATAAACAATAGAAGTAAACAATTTTTTAATTTTTAATTTTTAATCTCAGTTAAAAGCGTACGCTTTTAATCGAATATCTCTCCAAGAAACCCTTTGGGCGGAGGGGTAATGTCTGCGCTTTCTACCAATGAGTTTTTGTTTTTCTGCCGATATATTTTTGCCGCTTCTGGCTTGTCGATACGATCATAAAGCGCAGCGATATTCTCGTTAAGCAGATACTGGCTCATATGCAGCCGTACAAGTATGGTATTGACCAAAGGCATATACTCTGCTCTGGGATAGCGTATCTGGTATGTCTTGGCACGGTTAATAGTGTCCATAATAAGCTTTTGATCTTTATAGACATCCTTAATCCC
>FPIB01000008.1_pt1 | contig 28127 bp, 26 predicted proteins | sample 1057271 | NCBI WGS metagenome assembly FPIB01 (sample SAMEA4473313, study PRJEB15554) | hydrothermal vent metagenome | biome: marine basaltic hydrothermal vent biome; feature: marine hydrothermal vent; material: water | place: Pacific Ocean | collected 2011-06-14/2011-07-23 | depth 1199 m
TTTTTAGATGTGGAAATCTTGGATAAATTATACCAACCTGCTTCAGTACCTTCTCGTACTTCAGGTGGTTACCATGTTGGTGTACTCTCCTACAATCTTGACAGCGCTAATGCGTATTTCGGGATTGATGTGATAAAATACAGCAAATTTATTTGTAAGGTGCGTCATGTTTGGCATCGGATTTACCGAATTACTTCTCATTGCGATCATTGCCATTTTGTTTTTAGGACCTGACAAGCTTCCTGAAGCGATGGTACAGATCGCCAAATTTTTCAAAAGCGTCAAAAAAACCGTCAATGATGCAAAAAGTTCTTTGGAAGAAGAGATGCGTATCGCCGACCTGAAAGAGGAGGCGCTCAGCTACAAGCAGCAGCTTGACAACGCCACCAGTGAACTTCAGGGCTTCAAGAACATCTCCATGGATGACATTCTTGATGAACCCGCCGTCATTGAAGAGAAACCGATATCAGATGCCTTTAAACAAAAAAGTCTCTATGCCGATGAAACCCCAGCAGCGACACAGGTAGAACCGAAAATGGAGACTGTTACACTGAGAAAAAAAGAGAGAACGTTCATTACCGAAGAGAAAAAGGGTGTATCCGATGACAAAAGCGAGGACAAAGCCTGATGTTTGAAGAACTTCGTCCACACCTTGCAGAGCTGAGAAAACATCTTGGGCTCTCGGTACTCTCCGTTTTTATCGCATTTATTGTCACCTTCACCTTCCACAATGCTATCCTGACATGGATCACACAGCCGCTTAACGATGCACTGACACAAGTAGGACGCATCATCGAATCACAAAGTAAAACCACATGGAAGATGAAACAGCAGGAGACAAACCAGACAGTCAAACTGCCTTCTTCAACGGCACTAAAGCTCAGTAGACAACTTGATGAAGCCTCCCATGAAGCACAAAGCAAACTCGCGCGCTTGCTGAAAGATGCTGCAAAAAGTGCCGACGAACTTGCCGTCATGCTCAAAGATATGGAAAACAACAGCTCCAACGGTCTCTCTCCACACAATACCTTTAATGGGCAGATCACGACCCATCAGGTAGGCGGAGCATTCTTTGTCGCACTGAAAGTCTCCTTCTTTGCTGCATTGCTGCTTGCGATGCCTTTTATCTTATGGCAGTTGTGGCTCTTTGTCGCACCCGGACTCTACAGCCATGAAAAAAAGATGGTACTGCCCTTTGTAATTGGCGGATCGATCATGTTTTTGCTTGGGGTACTTTTTGCCTATTATATCGTCACACCGTTTGGATTCCAGTTCCTTATTACCTTTGGATCATTCCTCTACACCCCGCTGATCAATATTGAAGACTATGTAGGATTCTTTACCAAGATCATGATGGGATTTGGGATCGCATTTGAACTGCCTGTCTTTGCTTACTTCCTCGCACTGCTTGGACTGGTCACCGACCGTATACTCAAAGACTTTTTCAAATATGCCATTGTCATTATCTTCCTCATTGCAGCACTCTTGACACCACCGGATGTCCTGACGCAGCTGCTGATGGCTGCACCGCTGGTTATTCTCTACGGTGTCTCCATTCTCATTGTTGCTGCTGTCAATCCTGAAAAGCCCGAAGAGGATGAAGATGAGGAGTGTGACAGCGACACGTCACAGAAGGCGTAGATGTCTGCCGAACTCCTTACGCAAAGTTATGACTATGCGCTTCCTGAGGCGCTGATTGCAACAGAACCGGTCTACCCGAGAGACCATGCCAAACTGCTCGTTTATGACCGAAGCAGCGATACCGTTACCCATACCACATTCTCTCATCTGCTTGCATTTCTGCCAAAATGTGATGTTTTTCTTAACAATACACGGGTCATCAAGGCACGTATCTTTGGGAGGAAAGAGAGTGGCGGCAAGGTGGAACTGCTTTTTAACAAAAGCCTCGATGCCTACCGTGCACTGGTGATGATACGCGGCAAAGTGCGTGAAGGCACCAAACTCTTTTTTGACAAATCTCTGGTTGCTACTGTCGAAGCGCTCAACGCAGACGGTTCGCGCATCGTCACCTTCTTTAAAGGGGGAGAGCCGGTACGGTTTGAAACACTGGTACAACTGCTCGATGAAATAGGACACATTCCCCTGCCTCCCTACATGCAAAGAGAGGACAAGGAGACAGACGAACGTGACTACCAAACCCTTTTTGCGCGTGAAGCGGGAGCGGTTGCCGCGCCTACAGCTTCCCTGCACTTTACACCCAAACTCTTTGAAAAACTCAAAGCAACCCATCCTACCCATACACTGACCCTCCATGTCGGTGCCGGTACCTTCAAACCGGTTGAAGCCGAGCACATCCTTGAGCATCCGATGCACTCTGAATACTTTCATATTCCACCCTCCGCCGCTGCCGTACTCGACAGTGACACACCCCTGCTTGCCATTGGTACGACTGTCACGCGTACCATCGAATACTATGTACGTACAGGCAAAACCGAAGGAGAGTGCGACCTCTTTCTCAACCCACACAATCCTCCACAACGCGTTACCCATCTGCTCACCAATTTCCATCTGCCAAAAAGTACACTCATTATGCTGGTGAGTGCATTTATCGGAAGAGAAAAAACGTTAGAATTGTACAAAGAGGCGATTACAAACAACTACCGCTTCTTCTCTTACGGGGATGCTATGCTCATCCTGTAAGCCTAATGCCCATAGACAAGGAGTCTTTTTTATGCGCACACTTTTCTACTTATAACAAAATCATCTAAAATCTGCCTTTAAAATGCTTTTACCTATAATTTAGCTATGAAATATCTGTCCGTACTATTAATCCTACTACTTTGGGGCTGTAAACCCTCCCCCTACCCCGCACATCCAAACTATGCTATCAAAAAACCTAAAGTACGTTACACACCAAACAGAAAGAACCTTGCAAAAATGGTAAAACAATTGCAAGGAAGTCCCTATGTTTGGGCAGAAGAGGGACCAGACTATTTTGACTGTTCTGGCTTTACCTACTACCTCTACGGCTCTATGGGTATAGAGCTTCCCCGAACAGCAAGAGAGCAGGCAAAAACAGGAAAACGTATCAGTCCAAAAGAGCTTCAGTACGGTGATCTTATCTTCTTTGCCACAGACAAACGCCATCCTAAAAAGATTACGCATGTCGGCATGTATCTTGGCGACGGATGGTTTACCCATGCCAGTACGGTAAAAAACGAAGTGGTCTACTCCAATCTCTTTACATCGCCCTACTACAAAAAGCGATTGAAGGTCTGTAGGCGCTATCTTCCCAAAAGCACTGTTTCACTTGCTGCTGCAAATGAACCTGCATGGCGTAAAAATACACAGCCAACAGCATCCAAGCAGATACATACAGTATCTTCCACTCAAGGAAAAGCCATCCTCATCAAAGCACCAATGCAGCAGATCGAACAACCACGTAAAGCAACAGGAAACTACTATATACAGATCGGATCTTTCGTTGGCAGCCCCAAATCATCCCTGATATTTCTTATAGAAAAACATGGCTTTGCGCACAAAAGCATTACCTTCATACAAAACGGCAAAAAGATATCAAAACTGCTTATTGGTCCCTACCCCTCCAGAGAAGCAGCACTTGCCGTCCGTGCCAAAGTCCGTAAATATATACAAAAAGATGCCTTTATCGCGGAGATACGCTGATGAAAAAATATTCACCCAACGCACCATGCCCATGCGGCAGCAGCCTCAAATACAAAAAGTGCTGCCAAAAATATCACAAGGGCGCTGTAGCACCGACTGCTGCACTGCTGATGCGTTCACGCTATAGTGCCTATGCCGTCGGTGATGCAGCGTATATTATGAAAACGACTCATCCTCAAAATAGTGATTATACAGAAGAGAAAATACAATGGAAAGAGGAGATCATGCAGTTTTGCCACCATACACAGTTTCTTCGTCTAAACATTACTAAAATTGCAGAAGGTGATACTGAAGCGTATATCAGCTTTAAGGCACACCTCTCTTCAGGTATTCTTAAAGAAAAAAGCCGTTTTTTAAAAGAAAACGGCAGATGGTACTATGTAGACGGCATATTTAAGTAGCGGTGTATCTCATCCGTAAGTTTTCTAAGTGCCTTGCCGTAAGCATCTACATAATTAACCAGCATATCCTCCTGATGATAAAGGACTTTTTGATGGATCTCTATAATCAGTCCAAACATCTCTTTTGCCCCTATCGTACCGCTTAACCCTTTCATATCGATACAAAGCATCTTAATCTGTTCATACCGGTGTTCTCTTATCAGTTTGGCAAATACTTCGGTACTCTGCCCGTATGCATCGAGAAATTCTTGAAGGATCTCCATATAAAACCCTTCATTACGATTGGCATATACAATCCCTTTTTCAACATCAAGTATATCTTTTGAAAATGTTCTTCTTTGCGGTGTTGCTGTAACTTTTTGTTTACTGCTTAAACGGTGGTACATTTTAAAAACGGTATAGAGCTTCCCGATATTAATAGGTTTTGTCAAGTAAGCATTCATACCGCTGTTAAAAATCTTCTCTTTTTCACTCTCTAGCGCCAATGCCGTAAAAGCAACAATCGGCAATTCATTAAACTCACTCTCAAGACGAATCATTTGTGTTGCTGTATAACCGTCCATTACCGGCATATTAATATCCATCAATACCAAATCAAAACTACCATCTTTCTCCTTGATAATCTCAACCGCTTCCCGTCCGTTATTGGCAACACTAACCTCAATACCAGAGATTTTTAAAATATTTAAAAGTACTTTTTGGTTAATCTCATCATCTTCAACAATCAACAGTTGCATACCGCTAAAGTCTCTAAAACTTTGCTGAGAAACATTTGTCGTTTCGATAATGTCGGTTCTATGAGTCAACTCATGCTCTTGAGGTATCTCTTCAACAGGTGTTTTTCGTATCTGTTTAAGGGTATAGAGGTTGACAATCAGTTCAAAAATACGCTCTTGGTTGGCAGGTTTGATAAGAACCCTGTCTATAACAGCATCTGTATTACGCGACTCCTCTCTCTCAAGTAAAGAATCGAGCGCTACAACCTTTAAGTCTTTCTCTTTTTTTATCTTTTCCAAATATGCAACTGTTTTTGCTTGAAAGAGTGATAGATCCAAAATAACAATATCATACGCTTTCAAATCGGGTTTATGTGCTAAAAACTCCTCTTTGTTTACCACTTTTACATCATGACGGAAATAGGCAAACATCTTTTTAAGCGCAAGTGCAGAGTTATAATTTCTATCTGCAATAAAAACTTTTTTAGCCGTTAATACCTTATCCGGAAGTCTATAATTTCTTCTATTTTTAGGATCAAGCATTTCAAATGGTAAGGAGATAGTAAAACTTGTCCCTTTTCCTACAACACTGTGTACAGCCAGTTCTCCTTGCATCATCGTTATCAGCTCTTTGGCAACAAAAAGCCCTAAACCGCTATACTCTTTATTCTCTTCATTATATACCGGTATAAACAAAGACTCCATTGCCTTTGCATCCAACCCTTCTCCCATATCACTTAGTTTAAACTGTAGCTGTATTTTCTCTTCATAGTTGCCAAACATCGCAATTTCAAGCTTAATTTCACCTTGACTGTTCTCTTGTAAAAAATATTCAAGCAGATGGCGCAATACTTTTTCAAGATTAAGCAAATCACCAATGAGATAGCGGGGGATATTGTTGTCAATATCAAAAATCAATTCAACAGGACTACCTTTAAATCGGGTACATACCGTACCGGATACTTCGTTTAAAACGTTATTAAGATTGAATTTTTCATGACTAACCTGCACTTTTTTAGATTTTAAACGAAGAAACTCAATCAGGTCATGGGTAACATCCAGCAGCTTTTTCCCTTTTACCATTTCTCTAATTGCAGGCTGTTCTTCTTTACAGGTAGTTGTCTCTTTATAACTCTTTTCAATAATTTCATGAATATTTTCACTAATATTTGCTAAAAAAAGACTCTGAGAACGTTCAATCTCTTGCTGCTTTTGAAGCATTTTCTCATACATTTTCTCAATTTTTGCCTGCTTGGCAGAAAAAAAGCGTATGAGTATTCCAAGTATCCCCAACGCAAACAGCGCTACCCATACCCACAGTGTATCCATCTTATTCCGTATTATTACCTCTTCTGCATATAAAGAGACTGTAAAGCCTACTATGGCTACTATTGGCACATACTTCATTAAAACCTCCTATTCCGTACAATATACAATTATAACAAAACAACCAAAGAGAACCTGTATCAATTTTTGCTATACTCCACTTATGAAACTAGCAAGTATAGATGTAGGACTCAAACGTATCGGTGTTGCAATCTGTCTTGATGGGAAGATCGTATTGCCACAAAATGCCATTTTGCGTAAAAACCGCAATCAGGCTGCTAGGGATGTGAACCGTTTTTTAGAAGAGTGGGAGATTGAAACACTCATTGTAGGGCTTCCCAAAGGAGGCGCAAGTGAAGAGGAGATGCAGCGGCGTATCAAACACTTTGTATCACTGCTTGCACTTGACATTCCCGTGATGTATCAAGACGAATACGGAAGCAGCCGTGAGGCTCAGACACTCACAGCCGGACAGTTTCGACACAAAAAAGACGGCCGTATCGACTCCGTTGCCGCTAAGATCATTCTTGAACGCTATCTGGGAATATAGCCTCCGTTTTCAAAAGTATCGACATCACCCTTCAATCCTTCCCTCATACCATTTTCTAAGCCATCTGTCTACCGGATTGATCATTTTGTAGATCACAGGGACAACCACCAGTGTCAAAATCATCGAACTTAGCAGCCCGCCAATAACGGCAATCGCCATCGGTGCTTTGGTTTCACTTCCCAAAGAATTGCTTAGTGCCAGAGGAAGCATCGCAAAAACCATCGCAATCGTAGTCATAAGAATAGGTCGCAGACGTTTCTCTCCCGCTTCAAGCAGTGCCGCATTGGCATCTTTTCCTCTTGCAACCGCTTCGTTGGCAAAATCGACCAGCAGTACAGCATTTTTTCCGACCATCCCCATCAGCAGCATAAAGCCGATCATCACAAAGAGACTGAAGTGCTCTCCGCTTACAAAAAGGGCGATCATTACCCCGATAATACTCAGCGGCAGTGCGAACATAATGATAACCGGCTGAATGAGTGATTCATACAAAATCGCCAGAATAATGAACATCAAAATCACAGAAAGCCCCAAAGCGGCACCAAAGGCTTTGTTGGTTTTAACCATCTCGTCAGCAAAGCCTGTAAATTTATAATCAACCCCCGGCGGCAGCAGCTTGTCAATGCCTGCTTTGGTATAGTTTACCGCACCGCCAAGATCAAGCCCGAAAAGATCGGCATAGACCGTTACCTGTCGCTGTCTGTCAAAATGGTAGATAGCCGCAAGTGATTTTGTCGGTGTGAAGGTAACCAACCCATCAAGAAATACAAGCTTGCCATTTGCCGCACGAAGCTGTATCTTTTTGACATCCTCTATACTCACCCGATGAGCATCATCGAGCCGCAGTGTGATATTGTATTGCTTACCGTGCTCCTCAAAGTAACTTATCTCCAGATCACTTGAGAATGCAATCGCGATTGCCTCAGCGATCTGGGAAGCGGAGATACCCAGTCGGTTTGCATTTTCACGCAAAATATTGATATCGATCTGAGGTTTTCCCTCATCCATATTGCTGTCGATATCAACAAACCCTTTTTTCTTGGAAAGGTACGATACCAGTTTCTCTTTTGCACTTTTGAGCGTCTCAAAGTCATCCCCTTTGAGGACGATCTGATACGGTACAGAAACCCCTGCTCCCTTGATTGTAGGAATTGCAGCAGCAGTAATGAACATATCTTTTTTCTGGTAGGCTTTGAGTTTTTCTCTTGTTTTTTGGATCACCTCCTCCTGATGCAGTTTTCGGGCATCTTTGGGAACAAGTTTGACATAGATCAGGGCTTTGTTCTTCTCTTTGACCGCATTGTACCCCACACTAAGTGTCGTAAACTTCACCTCTTTCTCTTCCTGGATCGCTTTTTCGATCTCTTTGGCACGCCGGATCATTTCTGCAAGTGAGATACCCGGGTCTGCACGCAGTTTCACTTCAAATTCCGCCTTGTCCTCTTTGGGGATAAAATCCATTCCTATTTTCGGAAAGAGCGACAATGAACCGACAAAACTTGCCAGTACGATCAACAGTATCAGCCATTTAAAACGCAGTGCCGTACGCAATATCGCATCATATCCACGCTCCATTGCCTTAAAGAACGGTTCTGTAATATTATAGAAGCGGCTCTCTTTTTTGTGCAGTACTCTCGCACTCAGACTCGGCATAAAACTCATAGCAACCGTGTAGGAGATAATGACTGCAAAACCGACTGTCATAGCAAAACTTTCAAAAAACTTGCCTACAATACCGCTCATATGGGCTACAGGGATAAATACCGCCAGCAGCATTGCCGAAATGGCAAGGATGGCAAATGCCATCTCCTTGACCCCTTCAACCGCAGCTTCAAACTTGCCCATTCCCGCTTCCATTTTTTTGTAGATATTCTCCAACACTACAATCGCATCATCAATGATAATCCCAATGGAGAGTGTCAATCCGATCAGAGTCATTTTGTTTAGATCAAATCCCATAAAATCCATAAGTGCGATCGTACCCATAATAGAAACAGGAATTGAAAGTGCAGATACCACCGTAATGGTCATATTGCGCAAGAAACCGAAGATAATAATGACAGCAAGAAACGCACCGTATATCAGGTCAAACTCGACATCCTTCAAAGAGTGAATAATAAACGGGGTTGTATCCTGTACGATCTGGATACCATATTTGCCTGCTGCCATCCTTTGCAGCTTGGGAACTGCCTCTTTGACACGCTGCACGATCTCAAGTGTATTGGTACCGGAAATCTTCTGTATCTCAAGCATCACCCCCGGCACACCGTTAAGTGAGGCATAGCTTTTAGGATCACTGAGCGTATCGACAATCCGTGCTACATCTTTGAGACGAATATCATCTTTAATGATGATTTCACCCAGTTTTTTAACACTCTGCGCATCTGCTTTGGTCTTGAGAATAAACTCTCTTTTTTTGTCAATCAGTTTTCCGCCACCTATCTTAACATTCTCCCGACTGACAATACTGTTGAGTTGACGTACTGTGATCCCAAACTTGTTGAGTTTTTCAATATCAGGAAAGATCTTGATCTCTCTGTCTTTATAACCGATGATATTGATCGCACCGACACCATTGATCTTTTGCAACATCGGTTTGGCTTTTTCATCTGCAAAGAGCATCAGGTTCTGTACCGTATCGTTTTTTGCTGTCAGAAACACATTGACAACCGGCGCACCCCCGATATCGAGTTTGCTTACCAGAGGTGTCTTGGCATTTTTAGGCAACTCTACCGCAGCGACTTTGTCACGCACATCGTTTGTCGCTTCATTGATATCCCGTTCAAGAAAAAATTTCACTGTAACCACAGAAGCACCTTCGGAACTGGTTGAACGGATCGTATCTACACCGCCAATACGCGAGATCGCCTCTTCGATCTTGTCAGTCACCTGTGATTCGATCGTATCGGCATCCGCTCCCGGATAGATCGTTTTGATCGTTACCATCGGGAAATCAACATTAGGGAAAAGTGCGGAAGGCATGCTTTTGAAACTGATCCAACCAAAGATCACCAGTGTCACCACATACATCAGTGTCGCAATAGGACGGTTAATAGCCAATTTGTACATCTGTACTTCCTACTTCTTCTCTGGCAGTACAATATAGCCGCTGCCAAACAGTCCGGGAGTCAATCCGCTTACTTCCACCTCGGCATGTATCTTCCTGTTGTCACTGTTGGCATATGGGTACACCTTTGTGATCGTTCCCGTATGCAGCGTCTCATCACCATCTACCCTGTAGCGGAATGTCAACCCGGCTTTCAATACTTTCCAGTACTTTTGGTCAATATCCAGCACAAGCTTTCTTTCTGAGGTGCTCTGTATTTTCAAAACCGTTCGAATCATCGCACCGCTGACAGCATCACCCACTTCCAGCATCTTGGCATAGATCACTCCGTCAAAAGGTGCTTTGAGCAGTGTTTTCTCATAAAGCGCCTTTTTGTATACCACCTCTGCCTTGGCATGCTCGTATTTGTAGGCGTACCGGTCAAACTGCGCTTCATCTACCAGCTTTTTTACCTTGCTCTGGCGTTCATAATCACGCTTTGCAAACTTCAACGCAGTCTGTGCCATCTGTAAAGAAGCATTGGCATCACTGTTTTCAAGTACTGCAAGCACAGTTCCTTTTTTAACAACTGAAGCGATATCTACATTCACCTGAGAAACGATGCCTGTTGTGATAAACGCCAGATCGGCATGCTGTTTTGCCTCCACCGTAAATGTCGCATATATCTCTTCGGCATGAAGCATGCCCAAAATCAGCATCATGGCTGCAACTATCTTTTTCATCGAATATACTCCCTTGGGTCTTTCCCTGCATAATAGTAGTAAAGTGATTTTTTTATCTCATAGTCATAAGCGGTCTCTTTGTAGCGTGCCTCTGCCAATGTACGCTGTGCCAAAGCATCAAGATAGGCGATATCATCAACCAATCCGGCTTCAAACTTCTTTTTGATCGTCACATAGGTACTCTGTGCCGCTTTAAGCGCACTTTGGGCACTTTTGATCTTGGCACGTGTTGTCTCAAGTGCTTTGGCTGCCAGCTTAAAATGCATCGACTGTTCTTTTTTGGCATGTGCCAGTGCGCTAAGCAGTGCAAGTTTCTGCATTCGCACCGCCTCACTCTCATGCCTCATGCGTCCTTTGTCAAACAGACGCATATTCACCGAAAGCTTCACCTCATTTTGATGATCGACAAGAAATGCGTCACTTCCTCCTGTTCCAAAGAGTGGTGGAAGTGTTTCTACATTATCAAAGTCGGAATGATGGTAGGTATCACCGATACCAACCTGCGGCATATAGTTCGCATCGATCACCTTGGCATTTTCCCCGGCAGACATTGCCTGTGCACGCATCGTTTTAATCACATCAAACCACGCAAAGTGTACCCCATGCGGTGTTGCAAAACGGCTGCTGCCAAGAGAATCGACAGCCATGCCGCTGAGCAGTTTCAGGTTCTCTTTTGCCGTTTCTATGCCAAGTTTGATATTCTCTATCGTATATTGGTTACTGTCGTAAACGGACTGTAGTTTATCCACTGCTTCCTGCGTTGCCAATCCGGTAAGTTTGAAGCGTTTGACACGCACAATCTGCGCTTTTAGCTCTTTGGATCGCTCACGCAGTGCCTGCAGATTTGCCTGCATCTGCTTGAGCGTGTAATAGTGCCGTACGATCTGCAGGGTCACACTTTTCGAAAACGCCTCTTTTTCAAAAAAAGAAGCCTCTTTCTCATACTTTTTGGCACGCAGCAATGCTGCTTTCCGCCCACCGTCATACAGTTCAAGGTGCACACTGGCATACAGTGTTGCCGTACGCCCAGGCTGCACAATGGAGGTAGGCGTAAGCACACTGTAACTTCCTCCGACATCAAGCGTAGGCCAATAGGCGCTTTTTGCCGATGCGATCTCTTCCTCTTTCGATTGAATGGCGATCTGCTTGGATTCTATCTGCCCGTTATGCTTCAATGCATGGTCGATCAGCTGTGCGAGTTCAACACTTTCCTGCGCTGTACCAAGCAAAGGAAGGAGGATCAACAGTAGTTTTTTCATGGCTGCTCCTTGCATACCCGACATATATGTGACTGACCGTCGGTCAATTAAAATTATAGTGATGCTCTCTTAATATCAGATAAAACCGTACGCAATATCGAGAGTTGGTTCTAACAGAAAAGTCTCTGCATCAACCATGTTTTGTAGCAGTTTTCATAGCAACAGTGTTAGAGTACCCGCCTCCTGTACCGTAGTAATCCCCTCTTTGACAAACTGGCAGATACTATTTGGCGACCTCTACACTTGGTTGCGATATTTTTATAAACGTGTTTTCAATTGCTGTATTCTTCTATAAGAGGTTTTAATACGTTGTTTGGAGACCCTGCCCTCTTTTACCAGTTCCATAATGGTTTTTACCAGTGTTTTGACCGATACCACTTTACGAGGATCAAGCTGATTGCCAAAGAGCAGTATGTCATCCCCTGCATTGATGGCAAGTTCCAGTGTCTTTTTAAGCGCATACTTCTTGGCAATCGCCCCCATCTGTAAATCATCTGTAATAACCACCCCCTCAAAGCCTATCTCTTTTCGCAACAGTCCCTCTACCGTCTTTTTGGAGAGTGTTGCCGGATACTGTGCATCGATACGCCGGTTGAAAACATGGGCGACCATCACCGTATCTGCCTTTGATTTAAGCAATTTGTATGGCTTTAGTTCAACAGGTTTCCACAGATGTGTTACATCCACAAAACCCTTATGCGTATCGCCTACCGAAGAGCCGTGACCGGGAAAATGTTTAAGTGCGGTCAATACCCCGTAACGGTGCATCGCATCGATAAATACGGATGCGTACTTCTGTACCGTTTTTGGGTCTTTGCCAAAGGAGCGACCCAACCCGTGGATAACATGGTTTTTGGGATTGATATCCAGATCGACCACCGGTGCAAGATCGTAGTTGATCCCGACACTTTTAAGCTCTTTTGCCATCTTTTTGTAGGTTGCATACATCACAGCAGTACCTGATTTAACGACATCGGCTGCTTTGGGAAATTTACCATAAAAACCATATTTGCTTTTAAGCCGCTGTACCCTGCCACCCTCCTGATCGACCGCAATGAGAAGCTTTCCGTCACGACTGCACGCCTGAAGCTCCTTGGTCAACTGAGCAACTTGTACTTTGGAAGCGATATTTTTGGGCTTGCTTTTATCAACTGGATTATAATCAAAAAGGATCACTGACCCGAGGTTGTACCGTCTAATATCTTTACATATCTGAGAGCCCGGCTTAGCAGAGGTACCGTGAAACCCAACCATCAGCATCTGCCCTATCTTCTGTTCCAGCGGTATTTCCGCGTGCAACAATGTCATCGTCACACCCATTGCAAATAAAATACTTTTCAACATTATACTTCCTAAATTCCTAATTCCTAATTCCTAATTCCTAATTCCTAATTCTACTATATTAGTATTCGGTTAAACTTTGAAGTCTATACTTTCAACATAAAGAGCATCGGAAGGAACCATCCAAATCCCCTAAGATTTTCATTTGGTCTCCTTTTCATAGATTTTCCTCCTCCTTTTAACTGATCTTCCTGATGCTCTTTTGTCCAATCAAATTTTTTTCAATTTTTTACCCAATTTCACAATTATTACATTTTGGTTAGTGTATAATGTCTATACTATTACAAATTCAATATATAAAGGTTTTCAATGAAAAAACTACTCACAGCAGCCCTTGTCGTCTTTTCGCTTCTTAGCACACTTCAGGCAGAAGGCACCGCTAAAAAACAGGCACTGCAGATCAAAGATGTCAATGGAAAAGTCTACACCATCAAAGGAACTCCGGAAGGACTGAAAATATCCGGAACAGAAGGAAAAGTAGTCTTTCTTGAATTTTTCGGACACAACTGTCCGCCGTGTCTTATGACGATCCCCCACCTGATCGACATACAGAAAAAACACAAAGACAAATTGGCTGTCATTGCCGTAGAGGTACAGGGATTTACCAACGAGCAACTTAAAACATTCGCAAAACAAAAAGGCATCAACTATACGGTTATCTCAGGAAATCAGGAACGCCTGTTTGTCAGCTATATTGCACAAAGAGCACAGTGGCAGGGGAGCATTCCCTTTATGCTTGCACTCGATACCAAAGGAGATGTACAGTTTATTCAGGCAGGTATGCTTCCTGCTCAGGCGCTTGAGGAGCTTTACAGACAGCTTAGCAGCAAAAAATAGATCCCGATATATTATCGGGTCTATTTACTACCGCAAACACACAAGACCGTTTTGAATCACAATCTCGCCCTGAAGCTCTGCTTCATATACACGTGTACCAAATGCTTGAAGTGCTTCATCCAGAGTAGGCATCTTCTGGCAAAAGTAGAAAAAATCATCTTTGGGCACATCGGCCGAAACAGACACACCAAATTGGCAGGCAAATGCCTCCACATCCCATATTACCTCCGCTTCACCATTGCGTATGAGTGTATGGGTTCCCCTGCTCTCTCCAATGCGGTGTGGTAATACATAGATTTTTTTTCCCATTTTTTTGGCAAATTCTACCGAACGCAAAGAGCCGCTGTTAAGATCGGCCTCGGTAACAATAAGCATCTCACCCAATGCAACAACAATTTCATTGCGTACGACAAAACTCCAATTGGCTGCACGAAATCCGTCATCAAAAGGACTTAGCAAAAGCCCCTTGTTTTCGATTGCCTCAATTAGCGGTGCATTGATCGCTGGATAACGAATATCAAGCCCACAGCCAAGTACGGCAATGGTATTGTCCACACCGGCTCCTTCATGTGCCAGTGCATCCACGCCCATGGCTGCACCGCTGACCACACAAACACCACGTTTGGCAAGTGATCTTGCAATCTGTTTTGTCATCTCCTGCGTATAGAGTGAGGGACGGCGTGTTCCGACAATAGAGACTTTTGGACGATCCAGCAAAGAGAGATCACCCCGATAAAACAGTTTGGAAGGATATTTTTTCATACTATCGAGTGCTGCAATATGCTGTGGTACCAAAGAGGTCATGGCATTCCTTTTTTGTTAATCATAGCATATTGGAAAACCATGCAGAAAAAATATGTCAGATTGACATTTTCTTCAGACTTTAAATCATAAAACTCCAGAGGAAATAAGCCACTAAAGTCAATACTGCAACCCCAATAAAGTTCAGCTTCAACCCTACCGTTGCCATCTCCCTGATACGAATGATACGTGAACTCATCACAATGGCATTGGGAGGTGTCGCAATAGGCAGCATAAAGGCATAGGAGGCTGCCACCGTGGCAACCATCAGCAGCATAGCTCCTTCATGTTGCGGCATTTTCTGGGCAAATTCATAAAAGATCGGGATAGCAATGGAGGTCAGTGCCGTATTGCTGGTCACTTCCGTTGAAAAGGTCACAAAAAGCGCGACTACAAGGAACATACCCAAAAGTGGCAAACTGGAGACAAACGAAAGCTTGGAAGCAATATCCGATGCCAGACCGGTCTGTGACACCGCAGCGGCGATGCTGAACCCGGCACCAAACAGAAAGATGATCTCATACGGAACATTGCGTGTGTCTTCCCAGCTTAAAAAGCCGATCTTAGGCATGAACATCAAAAGTCCAAACCCCAGCAATACCAGTTTCTCATCAAGCGCAAAACCTGTAAACTGCTTAAGAAACGTATTGGCAACAAGTACCACCGCCAACACACCGATAACACCATAAAGCCTTTTTTGTTCCGATGTCAGCCGCGGCACCTCCTGTTCTACATCGGCTACACTTTCACCCGATACGCCACGGGAGAGAAGATAGGGCATGATCAGCAACATCAGCCCGACGACCGGAAGCATCATAAGCATCCATCCCCCAAAGGTCATAATTGGCAGATTGTGGTCTTCAAGAAAGCCCATCAAAATCAGGTTTGGCGGTGTACCGATAGGAGTCAATATACCACCGATACTTGCACCGTATGCCGTAGCAAGCAGAAAACGGACTTTCAGCCGTACATTTTCACTTAAAAAGAGCGCAATAGGCATCAACATCAGTGTAATGGTTGTATTGGAGAGAATGGAACTTAGCAGTGCCGAAGTGACTGCCAGTGCATAAATAATCCCTGTTGCTGTCTTTGGGAAAAAGCTCAACAGTTTCGCAGAAAAATATTTGTGCAGCTGGGTCTTTTCAATGGCTATGGCAAGCATAAATCCACCCAGAAAGAGAAAGATGATCGATTTTGAATAGTTTGCCGTCACTTCCGATGTCGAAAGGATACCAAAAACAGGGAAGAGTAAAATAGGCAGCATCGAAACCACACCAAGCGGCAGCCCTTCGTTGGTCCAGAGCGTCACCAAAAACGCTATAATCCCAATAACGAGGGCATGTGACATGGCAAAAAACAGTTGAGAGAGTACAAAGAAGAGTAGCCCTACACCAATACCTACAGCTATTTTTTTCATCTATTTCTCCCTGAATATACTATCAATATAGACTGCCTCAACCCCCTTTAAAAGCGGCTTAGCCGTACGCAACGCTTCCATTGTAGCCTTGTGGGGGTGACCGATGGCAATAGCATACCCATTTCGCTTTGCCAGTGCAACTGCCTTTTTCAGCTGTCCATGAATATACGGAACAGATTGTACATTATCAATAAAAATATCCCGCGCTACATAAGCATCTCCAAAGGCATGTGCGATCTTCCCCACTTTGCTGTCACTGATTGTCCGGCTGTCGATAAAGGTAAAGCTCTCCTTTTTCATTGCCTCATAAAGCAGATACATAGCATGGTAGTTACGGGTAAAGACTGATCCGGTATGGTTATTAATGTAGTGTGCTCTTGGGAAAAGCCTACGTAGCTCCCGTACACGTGCCTCGATTGCTTTACGGCTTGCCGTTGTCATCAGCGTCTTGCTTTGGGTATTGAATTTTGCATTTCCCGATTCAAGCGGAAGGTGTATCATATAGTGCGCAGCATATACGGCAAGTTTTTCTGTATGGGGTGATGCACTGTAGGGTGGAAATATCGAAGGGGTAACAGGGATATCCAAAGTGTTAATGGCATCAAGCTGTGCTTTGGTATGCACATCATCAATGATGATGACCAGTTTGGGTTTCTCTCCCCAATACGCAAGCTTTACTTTGGCATACTTTTTTTCCTCTGCTACAGACAAAGATTTTTGAGGATACCTCACCGTCTCTTTTTTCATACTATGTGATCGATCTCTCTTTCTAACTGCTTTGCAGGCTGTTTTTTTAACAGATATCGTTTTTGTATGTTTGGGGGCAGACTGTTTGTGTTGTACATGACTGTGTTCTGTTTTTGAATGGAGACATGTACCAAGACAGTAACCTATACCCACAAGCAAAATACTAAACAGAAGGAACAGTGCTATCTTAAGCAGATATTTTGGACGGCTGTTCTTTTTCTTCTTTTTACGTTTGACGGGGGTTCTTTTTTGTCCTGTACGTTTACGTTCGGAACTTTTACTTTGGGATGAAGAGGGTCTCTTTTTACGTGAAGTAGGTGCCATAATATTCCACTTTGCTATAGTGGCGCTATTATAGCCAAATTTCCATTACCAAATTGGGGAAAGCGTTCAGCGTATAGCGTGTAGTGTTCAGGAAATGGAAAGATTTTTGGGTTTGAGTAAAGGAGCTTATAAATATTTGACAAACTCAAGACTTTTTGAAAGTTTGGTGTAGGTTTGGATGTTTGGGTAAAGGAGCTTACGAGTAAGTAAGTGACTGCACCCATCCCGCAAAGATGAGTGCAAATTTCCAAAAAGATTAGTTAGTTTCCTGGTCTACGATTTTGTTCGCCTTAATCCACGGCATCATCGCACGCAGACGCTCACCGGTCTTCTCAAGCTCTGTCGCTTTGAGATTTCTTCTTTCTGCGTTCATTCTTGGGTAGCCTGCCTGACCTTCGAGAACGAAGTCTTTGGCAAATTTACCGTTTTGGATCTCTTTGAGGATCTCTCTCATCGCTTTTTTTGACTCTTCATTGATGACGCGAGGACCGCTTACCATGTCTCCGTACTCTGCTGTGTTGGAGATGGAGTATCTCATATCTGCGATACCGCCTTCAAAGATCAAATCAACGATGAGTTTCATTTCGTGCAGACACTCGAAGTATGCCATCTCTGCCGGATACCCCGCTTCAGTCAGTGTCTCGAACCCTGCCTGAATGAGTGCACTTACACCGCCACAAAGGACTGCCTGCTCACCAAAGAGGTCTGTCTCTGTCTCATCTTTGAATGTTGTCTCAATGATCCCTGTTCTACCGCCACCGATCGCAGAAGCATAAGAGAGTGCAAGCTCTTTTGTTTTGCCACTTGGATCCTGGTCTACTGCGATCAGGTCAGGGATACCGCCGCCTCTGACAAACTCTGAACGTACAGTATGTCCAGGTGCTTTTGGTGCAACCATCATCACGTTGATATCCGCTCTTGGCTGGATACGTCCGTAGTGGATAGCAAATCCGTGACCAAATGCGATTGTCGCACCCTCTTTGAGGTTTGGCTCTATCTGTGCTTCGTAGATCTCTTTCTGGTTTTCGTCCGGAAGGAGGATCATAACAACATCACCTTTGGCAGACGCTTCTTCTACTGTCAGTACTTCAAAGCCTTTGGCTTCGGCTTTTTTCCATGAGCTTCCACCCTTTCTCAGACCAATCACAACGTTAACACCTGAATCTCTGAGGTTTTCAGCGTGTGCGTGTCCTTGAGATCCAAAACCGATCATTGCAACGGTTTTGCTTTTGATGATCTCAAGATCGCAATCTTTATCGTAGTATACATTTAAATGTTCTGCCATCGTTTATCCTTGATGTGTAAAAATTTTCGCGATTATACCCAAATCTTGCTTATGGGCACCTCGAATAACCCCATACGCCCATATTTTCCCACTACTGTGATATTTAATCTATTATTTTATGCTATACTTTTTAATAAATGATTATGAGGAGTAAGTGTGATTGCACTGCTGAACGAGATTACATGGTGGCACTGGATTGTTTTTGGTGTCGCACTGATCGTTATTGAGATGAGTACAGGCACCTTTTTTATGCTGACACTGGGGCTTTCGGCCATTGTTGTGGGCATACTCGACATTCTCATGGATCTTTCGTTGCAGATGGAGATCTTGCTCTGGCTGCTCTTTTCCATCGTTTCTATCATCGCATGGATGAAGTGGTACAAAGACAAAACCGTCTCCAACAGCGGACAGTCTGACTACCGTCTTGAGACACCCGGTACGGTAACCGTTCACATCCCTGCCCGTGGCAGAGGCAAAGTTGCCTTTGATACACCCGTACTTGGCAACAGCCAATGGCACGCCACTGCAAAAACCGATATACCCAAAGGTACAAGGGTGCAGATTGTCGAAGTAAATGGACAACTCATCGAAGTCGCACCACTCTCTACAACACAATCATAAAGGAGTACACATGGAAACATCATTAACCATCTTGATCATTATCGCTGCGGGTATCGTCTATACCCTCTATAAAGGGGTCAATATTGTTCCCCAAGGAGAGGAGTGGATCGTTGAACGGCTGGGAAAATTTGCACGTACACTCAAACCCGGTCTCAATATTATTGTTCCCTACATCGAAACAGTCAGAACCAAAGTCTCAACACGTGACATCATCCTCGATATTCCGCAGCAAGAGGTCATCACCCGTGACAACGCCGTTATTTTGACCAATGCTGTAACCTTTATTCGCGTAACAAACCCGCGTGATGCCATCTACGGCATTGAGGATTTTCAGCTTGCCATTCAGCAGCTTGTGATGACCACACTGCGTTCCATTCTCGGTGAAATGACGCTCGATGAAGCACTTAGCAACCGTGAACACATTAAAACCAAACTCAAAGATGCCATTATCGATGATGTCGCTGACTGGGGTGTAACAGTCAAAAGTGTCGAAATACAGGATATCTCTCCAAGTGCTTCCATGCAGGAGTCGATGGAGCGACAAGCCGCAGCCGAACGTGAACGCCGCGCCATAGAAACCACTGCCGAAGGAAATAAAAACGCCGCCATCCTTGAAGCGGACGGAAAACTTGAAGCGGCAAAAAGAGAAGCCGAAGCACAGATCGCCCTTGCCAACGCCTCTGCCGAAGCGATCCGCCTTATCTCCGACAACATTCAGGACAAAGAACTGCCGGCGATGTTCCTGCTGGGAGACCGTTATATTAACTCACTTGAACAGATCAGCAAAAGTGACAACTCCAAATTTGTCATCTACCCTGCCGATATCCAGAGTGCCATCAAAGGAATGCTTGGGAGTGCGTTTAAAAAGTAGTTCCGGTTACTTTGAAAAGTGCTGGTAGTCTTTCACTAGCTTCCAGTCACCACCCCACTTCCAGCCATGCACTTTAAAAATCTGTACAGCAGGGGCGTCATGAAGCAGCATGGCTCTGTCTGCTGCACTGCTGTTTTGGTGATGACGCTTTCGAAACGTTTGTGATGCTTTATGTGCAATGTGCCCGCTTCGGGAGATATAGGGATTTTCAAGCGGATTTAGGTCGATCGCCCTGCCGTAACTGTGTTTGGACCACTTTTTGCTGCCTGTGGCATTGCGGCAGTTGAATGCCGAAGTGTTATCCGCCTCGATGCTCTGCCAGTCACTGCCGCCAAAGTCACTGACAAGACGCATCTGGCGTATGGGGTATTTCACTTTGTACAGCTTTTCAAAAATAACAGTCACCTCTTTGGCTACTGCTTTATGTACGATCATCTCTCCGGTACGCTCTTTTCCGTCAAAGTCAATATAACGCATCTGAAGATACCTGAGGTCTTGCAAATCCACAGGACACCCTTTATGCCAGCTGTGCCCGGCAACCATACGTTTTTTGACAGCCGGCAATATAGACGCAATAGTCGCCTGATAATGTGCATCAAGACAAAAGGGTACAAGCAGAGAAAGTATGATGATTTTCATACAACTATTATAACCGAATGCAACTCTGGTTGCAACACATTTTAACACCGTATGCTATATTTACTTTCGATAAATCTAATGACGATATTATTTACTTAAAAAAAGGAACACATCTATGGAACATTTCAAAACCTATGCCCTGATGGTCGGAATGACACTGCTTTTCATCTGGTTTGGCGGGATGATCGGCGGACAGAGCGGTATGGTGATCGCATTTGTGATTGCCGCAGGTATGAACTTTTATGCCTACTACTACAGTGACAAGGCAGTACTAAGCCACTACAACGCCATTCCTGTGGACAGAGCCCATGCCAGTGGGCTTTATGAGATCGTTGATCGTTTGACACAGCGTGCGGGGCTGTCGATGCCAAAACTCTACATCATTCCTGAGCAGCAGCCAAACGCCTTTGCCACAGGACGCAACTATGAACACGCTGCCGTGGCGGTAACCGAAGGATTGCTGCAGCTGCTTGATGAAAAGGAGATTGAGGGTGTCATCGCCCATGAGCTTAGCCATGTCAAGCACTACGACATTCTTATCGGTACGGTAGCTGCTACCCTTGCCGGTGCCATTGCCATGCTGGCAAACTTCGGTATGTTTTTTGGCGGCGGTGACAGAGACAGACCCAACCCTATTGTCTCTATCGCTTTGATGTTCATTATGCCGATGGTGGCTACCATCATTCAGATGGCTGTCAGCCGCAACCGTGAGTTTCTTGCAGATGAGGGAGCTGCCCGTATGACAGGACACCCCGAATGGCTACAGTCCGCACTTGCCAAACTCGACAGCTACGCAAGGCAGATGCCGCTGCCTGAAGCCCAACCGCAAACAGCACATATGTTCATCATCAACCCTTTTACAGGTAGGGACTTTTCACTCAAAGATCTCTTCAGTACCCACCCAAGCACTGAGGCGAGGATAGAAAGACTTGAAGCGCTAAAACATTAGGAGTCCGTAGGATTCCTAACCAAGAAAAAACAACAATCTGCTATAATCTTTTCATGAAACAAACACTATTTGCTATGCACTATTCACTATTTACTTCTAACACCGGAGGCTTTGGATCATGACCGCCTTTGCCGTCCAACTCACCAATGGCTGTCTGCCTTCAGATATTGAGCCTGAGAACAAAGCAGCATTTGAAGCACTGCAAAAAGCCGGTGCCTTGGAAGAGCACAACGGCCTCTGGCAGCTTGGTTCTTTGTACCGTGCCGGCAGGCTCTACATCGGCAAAGACGGCAGAGGATTTGTCGAATCAGAGTTTAAAGAACAAAAAGACCTGCTGATCGAGCCTGACCATCTTAAAGATGCCAGAGAGGGGGATGTGGTTGTTGCCAAACGCATCATTGCCCGACGCGGACGCGCAGCAGGCAAAGTCATTGCTGTCATTGACAGGGCACACCTCTTTACTATCGCCTATACCCATCGAGATACCGCGGGCAACTTCATGACACTTGACATCCGTACCGGTGAGCCCACCCATGTCAAGATGCCCGGTATAGATCTGAAGGCATTTAAACTGGGAACCGTTTTCAAAGTCGATATCGATACCGATGAGGTACTGGAGGTCTTTGGGCATTTGGAGGATGCACGGGTGGACGAGAAGATCTCACTGGCACTGTTTAACCGTCACGATGCCTTCCCTGAGGAGTGTGTCGAGGAAGCATTGCAGATCGAGTCGGAGGTGACAAAATCCGAACATCCGCAACGCATTGATCTAACCGGTCTTGACTTTTGTACCATCGATCCGGTTACTGCCAAAGATTTCGACGATGCGATCTACTTTGATCTTGAAAAGTATGTTCTCTATGTCGCCATCGCCGATGTAAGCCACTATGTACCCTTTTTCAGCGAGATAGACAAAGAGGCAAAAAGACGCGGCTTTACCACCTACCTGCCGCACAAATCCTTCCCGATGCTGCCGCGCGAACTGAGCGAAAATATCTGTTCCCTCAAACCCAAAGTGGACAGACTGGCGTTTGTAGCCAAGATCACACTGGACAAAAACTCACTCAAACCACTTAAAGAGGAGTTCTTTGAAGCGATCATCCACTCCAAACACCGCTTCAACTACGAAGCGGTTGACGGCATTCTGGCGCATGGCTACCAGGGAGAAGATGCGACCATCACGCGTATTTTACACTGGCTTCTGCCACTTGAAAAGGTAACACAAAGACTGCGCAAAGCACGCCTCAAACACGGGTTTGATTTTAGAAGTGAAGAGATCAAGCTCACTATTGATGCAACCCATGAGCTTGTCAGTACAGAGATCGAAACAGGCACTCCGTCACACTCCCTCATTGAAGAGTGTATGCTGCTTGCCAATCAGGCGGCTGCCAAACGTTTTAACGGAGACGGCGACAGCATCTTCCGTATCCACGAACCGCCGCAACTAAGCAAGATAGAAGCACTCCTGAGTGAACTTGCCGCCATCGGGCTCTATGTGGAAGAGTATGAAGAGAGCCCCGATCTTATCCGTGCCATTCAGGCAGAAGCAAAAAAAATGGGACTGGAAGCCGAGGTAGATGCGATGATCATCAAATCGCTCCGACAGGCAAGCTATGCCTCACACAATGTCGGACACTTTGGACTGGGCTTTAGCCACTACAGCCACTTTACCTCCCCCATCCGCCGCTACAGCGACCTGATCTTGCACCGCCTCATCAAAACCCAGCTAAACCATGACAAAGAGGAGGCGGCATACCTGCTGCGCAACATCGATCCGCTCTGTGTACGCGTCAGCGAGCTCGAACGAGAAGCAACCAAATGCGAATGGGATTTCAGAGACCGAAAATTCACCCGCTGGGCACAAAAACAAAAAGGTGCCTTCTTTGAAGCCGAAGTGATCGAAGCAGGCGAACACACCAAAGCCAGACTGCTTGGCGACATCAAAGGTGTAGAGGTACACCTCAAAGGCGACGGGCTAATGCTTTTTGACAAAGTACGCATCATGATCACCGAAGTAAACATCCCACAGGCGGTGATTATGGCGGAGTTGGTGAAGAAGTTGAGCAGGGAGGAGATGGGGCTGTAAAATATGGCAATTTGACATATTTTTCCTCTTTTTCCTCTTTTTTTGGATACACTTACATCATCAAATCAAGAAGAGGCATTATGGCCAATGTACTTACAGCGCTAATCAATATTATTCACACACATCAGCACGATATTGCTACACTCACAAGCGGTAACAACAGAGCCAATAATATGGGAGAGGGATTAGAATACTACATTCAAAATATTTTTGCATCAGTTCATACTATAGCAGATGAACAACAGCGTCTGGAACAACTCTCAAAAGTATATTCCTATCAGGGAAATAAAAACAATCCCCCCGATCTTATACTCAAAAATTCCGATGCTATTGAAATTAAAAAATTGGAATCTAAAAATTCAGCTATTGCGTTAAACAGTTCTTATCCAAAGGCAAAGTTGTATGCTGACAGTCCTATGATCACCAAAGCATGTAAACAGTGTGAAGTATGGACGCAAAAAGATATGCTGTATGCTATAGGCTATACCCAAGCAAAAACACTTAAATCTTTGTGGCTTGTTTACGGAGATTGTTTTTGTGCAGAAAAAACAACCTATGAACGTATAAAAAATACAATATCACAAGGCATAAACAGCATTGCGGATGTTGAATTTACAGAAACAAAAGAGTTAGGCAAAGTTAAAAAAGTAGATCCCCTTGGTATTACAGACTTACGCATACGCGGCATGTGGCATATTGAAAATCCCAATAAAATATTTTCATATATCTACACATATGATGAAAATGCTACATTTCAATGCATTGTGCTTCTTAAAAAAGAAAAGTATGATAGTTTGCCAAAGGCAGACAAAGAAGCAATTGCAACACTTACTAATGACAAACTAACCATAAAAGATGTTAAAATAAAAAATCCCAATAATCCTGTACAGCTTATGGATGCAAAACTATTGGTATTTAAGGTGTAAATTATGAATATTATCTCTCTGTTTTCCGGTGCGGGCGGTCTTGATCTTGGGTTTGAAAAGGCCGGATTCAAAACTGTTTGGGCAAATGAATATGACAAGGATATTTGGGAAACCTATGAAAAGAACTTTCCCCATACACAACTTGACAGGCGAAGCATTACCCAAATCGAAGCAGAAGAGATACCTGATGCCATTGGTATCATCGGCGGACCGCCATGCCAAAGCTGGAGTGAAGCCGGAGCTTTAAGGGGCATAGAGGACAAACGAGGACAACTCTTTTTTGACTTTATCCGCCTTTTACGCAGTAAAAAACCACTTTTCTTTCTTGCAGAAAATGTCTCAGGCATGCTTGCTGCACGTCATGCACCCGCATTGGAAAATATCAAAAAGCTTTTTGAAGAGAGCGGATACACCCTCTCATTTAAACTGCTCAATGCACATGATTACGGTGTAGCACAAGACAGAAAGAGAGTCTTTTTTGTCGGCTACAGAAAAGACCTTGGTATACGTTTTAATTTTCCAGAGCCCATAAGAACAAAACGTTTCCTAAAGGATGTGATTTGGGATTTAAGGGAGAATGTATTACCTGCAAAAGAAAAGAACTATACAAATTCCGACAGATGTACACTTCCCAATCATGAATATGCCATAGGTTCCTTTTCGACTATTTTCATGTCTCGCAACCGTGTCAGAAGCTGGGATGAACCCTCCTTTACCATTCAAGCGGGAGGAAGACACGCACCTATCCATCCGCAAGCCCCCAAGATGCAGTTTGTTGAACAGAACAAACGCATATTCGTACCAAACAAAGAGCACCTTTACCGAAGGCTTAGTGTCCGAGAATGTGCACGCATTCAATCCTTTCCAGACAGCCATATCTTCTATTATAAAAATGTGATGGCAGGATATAAAATGGTAGGCAATGCCGTACCGCCCAATATGGCATATTTCCTTGCTAAAAAAATCAAAGAGGATTTACTAAAGATAGGTATAGACAATACGTTTACTGTAAAAAATCATAGAGGTGCACTATAAATCCAATGAAAACACATAACACATGCCAAAATACCTACCTGCTGCCTGCAACCTGCTACATTCTCATATCAAAAATTGGAGATTTTTGATATGTACCAAAGAGAATTCGATCAGCGTCTTAATCGGGAGCTTCCAAAAGCGGTGCTCTTTTTTGGTGACAACGCCTATATGACAGACTATTATATAGCACTCTACAAAAAGAGGCTGCAAGCTGCCGAGGAAGCGCTGACGCTCTACTTTGACGAGTGGGACTTTCAGCAGGCCAAAAGCTACCTTTCGCAAACGTCACTGTTTGGCGGTGTGAACCTGCTTATTGTCAAACATGACAAGAAGATCCCCAAAAAAGAGCTCGATGTACTCATTGCGCTTGCCAACAAGAGTACCGAGAACTACTTTCTCTATGCCTATATGGGTGAAAGCAAGAATGCCAAAAGTCTGCAAAGCAGCTACACAGACAAGAAAGGCGGTGTGTGGGTACGCTTTTTTGAGTCAAATGTCCGTGACGGCCTTGCACTGCTGCAACACAAAGCGCAGCAGATCGGACTGGATATTGACCACTACGCCCTGCAGCACCTGATGCAGCTTTTAAACAACAATCTCGGGCTGTGTATGAAGGAACTGGAAAAACTTGCTATTTTGGATACGAAAGTAACCGGCAAGGATATTGACCGGCTTGTCTATTCTACTGCACCGCTTGCCATTGAAAAGCTCCTTTTTGAACTTTTCCAACAACAACCCGTTACCGGCATCATCACCAGATTGCTTGAACTGGGTTATGACGAATCGGAGATTTTGCGCGCTACACAGTACTTTGTCAATGAGATATTTCTGATCAATGCCTACATCAAGATCTACGGTACACCTGATTTTAAAGCGATTTTTGGCTTTCAGCCCCCTGCACAGATAAGAGAGCGCAAGCAGCAGCTTGCTTTACGCATCAAATCTGCCGCACTGCTAAAGATTTTTGAGCACCTTTTGGAGAGTGAGATAGCAATGAAGCAGACACCAAGTACACAAAGAGAGGTACTGCTTTACAGTATGCTGATCAAGATACAGCAGTATCTTTAGAAGTTAGAAGTTTTACAATTTCTAAGTTGCTTGTACCTTAATCTCCTTAAATTTATAATTTATAAATAGTAGCTAAAAGCAATAGTTGAAATAATGACAACAAGCCAAATTGTAGGAATAAGCCTATATTTTAAAGAGACATTTTTCATCCCCATAAAATAATCAATAACAAGCTGCCCTTTTATAAAAGTAGTAAGAAGAAGTACACCCACCATAAAACCACTCGCAAGATGCAACTTTCCTAAAAGGTATGCAAATATAGTAAACGCAATCAAAACACCCCAAACTATCTCTACTGTTCTTTTCATACCAACTACCTTATAATATAAATAAGTGGAAACAAAACTATCCACAACACATCTACCAAGTGCCAATAGACTGCACCCGTCTCTATGCCTCGCGTATTTTCAGCACTATATGCAGAGGCCTTTGTTCTTCTAAAGATGTTAAAGAGAATGATCGTCCCCAAAGTAACATGCATAAAGTGAAACATTGTAAGCAAGAGATAAAACATAAAAAATTTATTTGTATCAAGCGATATTCCCTGTCCAAAGATATCTGAAAACTCTAAAAGTTTATTGACCAAAAACATACACCCAAATATGACACTTGCAAGTACCCACTTAGAGGCTTTTTGATTTGCCTCTTTTATTATCTCTTCACCTTTGGCATTTTTTACCAAATTTACAGCCTTGACGATAAAATAACTCCCCGTAATCAAAATAAGTGTATCAATAAATCCTGAAGTTTGATTCAGTAAAAGCTGTGATTTGTTAAAGAGTTCTACATTAGAGTGTCTTACAACAGAATAACCAATAAACATCAATCCAAAGGTTACAAGCTCAACATAAATAACCAACCATATAGCAAAATCCCCTGGAGGATAAGGCTCTTTTACTATTAAACTCTTTTGCATTACTCACCCTTTGCAAAATGTAGCGAGATAAGTTTTTGCAACACTTCCAAAATATCATCTTCATCACTCAACGACTCAACTATAGAATGCATACATGCCTCGTAAGGGTCAAAGCCTTTTACCATAAGTTTCGCTGCATAAATAAGCAGACGCGTAGAGACTGCCTCTTGAATATCGCTGTCACTCAGCTGACGAATCTCTCCTGCAATATTTACAAGTTTTTGTGCTGTTGCTTCATCGACACCACTCTCTTTTATAATGACCTCTTTTTCTATATCAGGCTTAGGGTATGTAAAACTGAGTGAAATAAAACGCTGTTTTGTACTTGGTTTCATCCCTTTAAGCACATTTTGATAACCCGGATTGTAAGAGACAACAAGCATAAAATCAGGATGTGCTTCTATAAGCTCTCCTGTTCTGTCAATCGGCAAAACGCGTCTATAATCTGCCAAAGAGTGCAATACAACTGTGGTATCTTTACGCGCCTCAATTATCTCATCAAGGTAGCAGATACCACCATTTCGCACTGCTTTTGTAAGGGGACCATCTTGCCAGTATGTGCCATTTTCATCTATTAA
>FPIB01000004.1_pt1 | contig 23978 bp, 21 predicted proteins | sample 1057271 | NCBI WGS metagenome assembly FPIB01 (sample SAMEA4473313, study PRJEB15554) | hydrothermal vent metagenome | biome: marine basaltic hydrothermal vent biome; feature: marine hydrothermal vent; material: water | place: Pacific Ocean | collected 2011-06-14/2011-07-23 | depth 1199 m
TTGACAACGGCATAGAGTTTAGACGTACAAACAAATTATACGCAAAGCCGACTTAGTTTGAAACTTGTAGTAGTCTGCAAACTGCCCCATGTTCGACATAACAAACAAATTATACGCAAAGCCGACTTAGTTTGAAACCCATCGGAACCACCACCATTGGAACTGCCATCATTACAAACAAATTATACGCAAAGCCGACTTAGTTTGAAACTACAAAACAATCGATACATACAAACGAAAACCATCTCAAACAAATTATACGCAAAGCCGACTTAGTTTGAAACCCGTCTTTGCGCCCTCTACAGCAGCTTCCGCCGCACCAAACAAATTATACGCAAAGCCGACTTAGTTTGAAACTATGCAGATATCGACAAATTCCCAAATGACGGACTCAAACAAATTATACGCAAAGCCGACTTAGTTTGAAACACAGCTGCGACCACTCTACGAGACCATCAAACACAAACAAATTATACGCAAAGCCGACTTAGTTTGAAACCTCTGATCTCTTTTGCAATTTTCATGCGCGTAAATCAAACAAATTATACGCAAAGCCGACTTAGTTTGAAACTCTGAATGCCTGCCTGCCGCGCCCAGCCGATTTGCAAACAAATTATACGCAAAGCCGACTTAGTTTGAAACGTCATCTGCCAGTGTGGCATATCCCAGCCCCACTTTTCAAACAAATTATACGCAAAGCCGACTTAGTTTGAAACCACTGTGGGCATGACTATAGTAAGAAATCAGGCGGTACAAACAAATTATACGCAAAGCCGACTTAGTTTGAAACTTTTGTCTTGATAGGATTGTGGATAATCATCTTCAACTCCAAACAAATTATACGCAAAGCCGACTTAGTTTGAAACGCAAACTGATAGCTGCAGTGTGCGTAGCAATTCATCAAACAAATTATACGCAAAGCCGACTTAGTTTGAAACTTGTAGATCATGAGGTTTTTGTGCAGCTTCTTTTTGTCAAACAAATTATACGCAAAGCCGACTTAGTTTAAAACCCTTGGTAGGTGTAGCCCGTCTGGGACAGTTTCTTTCAAACAAATTATACGTAAAGCCGACTTAGTTTGAAATACACACTACATATAATACACCTACGCTATAATACCAATAACATTTACATATATTCCAAATTAGAACTAATAACAGGACAGATACGATGCCGACAGATGCAATACAACGTGTGGAAAAAGCCATTGATGAGATCAAGAGAGGGAAGATGGTCATCATGATGGATGATGAGGACAGGGAGAATGAGGGTGACTTGGTTTATGCTGCAACATTCTCTACGCCTGATATGGTCAACTTTATGGCAAAAGAGGCGAGGGGGCTGATCTGTACGCCTGTTACCAAAGAGCTGGCGGCAGAACTTGACCTTATGCCGATGGTCAGCCAGAACGACTCCAACCATGAAACTGCCTTTACCGTTTCTATTGACTCTGCTACGGCAAGTACGGGGATCAGTGCTGCCGAGCGTGATGACTGTATTCGCAAACTTGCCAACCCGCTCAGTGTTGCCAACGACTTTGTCCGTCCGGGGCATATCTTCCCGCTGATCGCCAAGGATGGGGGAACGCTGGTGCGTACAGGGCATACCGAAGGTTCTGTAGATCTGTGCAAACTTGCTGGGCTGGCACCGGTAGGGGTGATCTGCGAGATCATCAAAGAGGACGGTACCATGGCGCGTGCGGATGACCTTGAAATCTTTGCCAAAAAACATGACATGCCCATTGTCTACATCTCTGATATTGTCGAGTACCGTCTTGCCAATGAACAACTGGTACAGAGAGTTTCAAGCAAAGAGAGTACACTGCGTGGCATGAAGGTTGAAAAACACACCTACAAAGACCACCTCGGACGCTGCCATACTGTTATACAGTTTTACAAACTGCATGAGAGTGCCAATGTGAAATTTCACAATATCGGCAGCGATATCGATCTGATCCTTGATGACAAGCGTTTCAGTGCGCTCAACAACGCTATAGAGTACCTTAAATCAAACGGCGGCGTACTGGTATTTCTTGATACCAAAGTGATCTCGCATGAACAGGCAAAGGAGTTTGGTGTCGGTGCGCAGATACTCAAAGATCTGGGCATCAGAAACATCAACCTGCTAACAACCAACAAAGAGACCGAGTTTGTCGGTCTGGCAGGCTTTGGGCTTGATGTTGTCGAAAAAATAGAGATCGTATAGACAGCAGACAAAAACGCCTGCTGTTACAAGTAAGATAATATATCTCCTAATTAGAACATTTTCTCCCAAAACACTTTTTAAATCTTCCCAGTTTATGTTACACTTGTTGTAATAAAAATATTCAATATTATAAAAAAGGTACACCATGAGAGAATACAGACCTGTCTTTGAACCTAATTTGGAATTTGCACAAAACGCTGCCATTAAAAGCATGGACGAGTACTGGGCGCTTCAAAACCGTGCTAAAGAGGACTATGAGGGCTTTTGGAAATTGTTTGCTGATGAGAAGATCGATTGGCTTTCGCCGTATGAGAAGGTGCTTGATGCGAGTGATGCACCGTTTTACAAATGGTTCATCAACGGAAAGCTTAACGTCTGTAACCAGTGTGTTGACAGACATCTTGCCGACAAAGCGGACAAAACCGCCATCCTCTTTGAGGGTGACAGGGGAGATGTGGAGCACATAAGCTATGCGGAACTTTCCCTGCGAGTCAACAAGATGGCAAACCTGCTCAGAGAGCACTTTGGTATCAAAAAGGGTGACCGTGTCGTACTCTATATGCCGATGATTCCGGAAGCTGCCTATGCCATGCTTGCGTGTGCGCGTATCGGTGCTATTCACTCCATTGTTTTTGGCGGATTCTCTGCCGAGGCGCTCAAAGACCGGATAGAGGATGCGGAGGCGAAGCTTGTTATCACTGCTGACGGTGCCTACCGTAAAGGCAAACCCTATATGCTGAAAAATGTCGTTGACGATGCACTCAACCAAGGGGGAGAGAGTGTTGAAGCGGTGCTGGTTGTCAAACGCAACAACGAAGAGATCGCATGGGTTGAAGGGCGAGACCACTCCTACAACGACCTGATAGAAGCGCAACATGCAGAGTGTCCGTACGAGATCATGGACAGTGAAGACCCGCTCTTCTTGCTCTACACTTCAGGAAGTACAGGGAAACCAAAAGGGGTACAGCACAGCAGTGCCGGGTACATCCTCTGGGCGCAGATGACCATGGAGTGGGTATTTGACATCAAAGATGAGGATGTCTACTGGTGTACGGCAGATATTGGCTGGATCACCGGACATACCTACATTGTCTATGGACCGCTTGCAGCAGGTGCAACTACCGTTATGTTCGAAGGGGTTCCTACCTATCCGGATGCGGGGCGTGCATGGAAGATGGTACAAGAGCATAAGATCAGCCAGTTCTACACGGCACCCACAGCTATCCGTGTACTGCACAAAATGGGTGAAGATGAGCCGAAGAAATATGACCTAAGTTCTCTCAAAGTGCTTGGTACGGTAGGAGAGCCTATCGACCCTCCGGCATGGAAATGGTACTATGAGGTAGTAGGGCAGAGCCACTGTGCCATTGTCGATACATGGTGGCAGACAGAGACCGGTGGACATATGATCAGCCCGTTACCGGGTGCAACCCCTATCAAACCTGCCTGTGCGACACTGCCGCTACCGGGGATCATGGCAGAGGTGATCGATCCTGACGGTACGCCAAAAGAGACCAACGAAACAGGGCTGCTGTGTATCACACGTCCATGGCCAAGCATGATCCGTACCATCTGGGGAGATCCTGAACGTTACGTGAAGTCCTACTTTTCCGATGCGGTGAAAGATGGCAAACCGGTCTACTTCTCCGGTGACGGCGCACTGGTCGATGATTTGGGCTACATCACTATTACCGGACGAGTTGATGACGTTATCAATGTTTCTGGACACCGTCTGGGTACGGCAGAGATCGAAGCGGCAGTGAAGAAAGACCCGTCTGTTGCGGAAGTGGCAGTGGTTGGAAAGCCGCATGAGATCAAAGGGGAGTCTATCTTTATCTATGTGGTACTTAAAGAGGGGCACATTAACGAAGATATCAAAAACCATATTAACCAGCTGCTTGCCGAAGAGATAGGCAACATTGCCAAGGCTGACCATGTCATTGTCGTACCCGGACTGCCAAAGACCCGTTCGGGTAAGATCATGCGGCGTATCCTCCGTTCTATCGCCAAGGGTGAAGCGATCACACAGGATATCTCGACACTTGAAGACCCAACCGTAGTATCAGAGATTGAGCGTATTGTAAAAGAGAAAGAGTAGGTGATGGTGTGAAAAAACCGTTACTTCTCTTTATCATCTTTTCTCTTTTGTTACTTATTGCGGGCATTGCCTATCAGAAATACTGCAAGGCAAAGCCAGACGGATGCAAAGAGAGAAAAGTAGATGTGAATGACTTGGGACCGCAGGAAGGGATAGACTGGTAATCTAAGTCCAAATCAATGCTGCTCCATAAGCGCCTTGACCTTTTTTAAATCTTCAAAGACCTCTTTTTTCGCACTTGGATTTCTTAGCAGAAAGCTTGGGTGGTAGGTAGGAATGAGGGTATAGCCGTTTTGATGGTGCAGGGTGCCGCGCACTTTGGTGATGCCTGTCTCATCGCCTGTCATGTAGTGGTAGGCTGTAGCGCCGAGGGTGATAATGATCTTGGGTTTGATCAGTTCTATCTGTCTGTTCAAAAAGGGTTGGCAGGTGTGTGCCTCTGTAGGAGTGGGTACCCTGTTGTTTGGAGGACGGCACTTGACGATGTTGGCAATATAAACCTCGCTTCTTGGGATGAGGAGTACATTCTCTATCATCTTTGTCAGCAGTTCGCCGGAACGTCCGACAAAGGGTCGTCCCATGCTGTCTTCTGTCGCACCCGGTCCCTCTCCAATGAACATTACAGCAGCAGTTGGATTGCCTTCTCCAAAAACAACATGGGTACGGCTTTTGCTCAGTTCGCACAGGTGGCATTTGAGCGCCTGCTCTTTGAGTTTTTCAAGAGAGTTGGGCAGTGTAAGATCGCTCTCGTCTTCTTTAAAGATGGAAGCGGAAGTGTAACGGTACCCCAGCTGTTTAAGCTGGTAGAGCTGTTTGAGAAGCAGGGCGTTTTTGAGGTTTTTCATTGTCTACTCGATATCTTCCAGCAGCATCGGTGTACCGATGGCTTTGAGATTGCCGTGAGTATTGAGAAAATAGTCTTTCCAAAATGCCGTAAGATGTTTAAGGCTTTTGGCATCACGATAGGCTTTTTTATTGCTTGTCGCACCTACACCGATCATATAGACGCGCGCATTGTCAAAGTCTGCCAAAAAACCGCTTTTGGCGACCTTCTGAAGCTCTTTTTTACGGTCTATCTTCTTAATACCGCCTCTGTGGTAGAAGGAGGTAATGGCGGAGTGCTCCAGTCCGTCTGAGACAATCAATACTACTTTTTCACTTGCATTTGATGGTTTGACAACACGTTTGGAGAGATCATGCAAAGAGCGGAAGATGTCTGAATGAGGCAGCTTCTTGTTAGCCCCTTTGAGTACGCGTACCAGCGCTTTGGTCGCCTTTTTCTTGGCATAGCGGTACTGTCCGTTCATACAGGCTTTGTACTTGCGAAGCTTCTTTTTGGCAATATCGTATTGAGACTGCTTCGAAAGAAGTGGTTCGACAAACCCCTCATAGGCGACATCGGCATACTTTCCGTTAGCATTGGCGGAGAATGAGGCAATGGTGACAGCGTAGCCGTTTTTGATGAAATGCATCATGTTTTTGTAGGTATAGATCATCATCTTCTTGTCCAGTGGTGTGGTCTGATCGACCAAGATAAAGAGCTCTTTGGCAGGCGTGTTCTCCTCAAGGTGAATGTCAAGTGCTTTGTAGCAGCTTGGTACATCGTTGCGTGCGGCAAGCAAGGTACTGAGTGTTAGCAGTATTAGAAGTAAGCGTTTCATCTATTTATCCTCGAATTCAAGATATTTTTTAAAGGTTCTATCTTTGTTGTTGCGCAGCAGTACGGTTGTTTCAGCATCAGTACCCATATTGTCGTTGATGATGTTCATCTTGTGCTGCAGCTTTTGAAGCTGTTTCTGTGCTACTCGGGCAATGTGTGTCTTGGCACGCTCGTAATAGCTGAGGAATGCTTTTTTGGTACTGAAACCACGCAGACATGCGTACGCCTCTTTTGATTCGCGTCCGGCAAAATCGTAGTGCATCCCAAAAAAGATACCCAGTATCTGGATAAAGACAAAGAGCAGACCGAGTATCATAAAGGTAGCATCTCCGCCTTTTTGGTTGGTCTCATCTTCAATATCGGCACTGCTCTGTACCGGCTTGCTGCTGCTCTGGGCTTTTGGTGTGTCACTGCCAAAGAGAGAAGCAAGGTCATCTTCTGCATCTTTACTGTCGGTATCTCCAAAGAGCGCACCCACATCATCATCGCTGCTAGCATCACTGTCACCAAATGGTGAACCGCTGTCGTCATTAAAGATGTTGACGGCACTCTCGTGTGCGGAGGCGATCTCCTGAACAAGTACTTGGTGCCTGATGTAGGTGGCACCTATGGCAACGGCGATAATGAATGCCAGTGTCAGCATGGTTTTGGTGTAGGTGGTTTTGACCTTGTCGTTGACATCAAGACGGTTGAGCATACGGATGTAGTTTGGAGAGGATTTGTCATCAAACGTGTTGTCAATGGTAATGAGTTGCTCATCGGGCTTGAGGTCTCGCCAGTTGCTCCCTCCCGCATTGTCGTTCTTGTACCAGCGGCGGATTTTCTTGATGAGTGTGTTTTTGTGCAGTTCCTGTCCAGTAAGGTGGGTCAGCCACACCAGCAAGATCGCAAGCATCGCAGCAACCCCTACGGCACCTTTTTGCTGTGTCGCTTCACTGGCTCCGGGGATAGTGAATCCCGCAAGCACATAGGCAAACCCGAACGCTTCGACAATCACAAGCACGAAGATCATTATCCAGATGAATGTCGGAGTGGGTTTGCGTCCCAGTTCTCCGACAGCATGCAGATAGTCTTTTGCCTCATCGTACGACTCATCGTTAACATCAACCTTTTCATAAAAGTTGTAGTAGTCTCTGCAAAGCCGTTCTTCGGAGTAGAACCACTTGTGGTTTTCGTCAAATCCCTCGATATCCTTTGCAAGATACGAGATCTTTCCGATAACAGGAAAGTTGTAGGTGAAGTTAAGCCACCAGAACTTTACCTCCTGCCAGTGTGTGATTATAAAGGCAAGGAGGATGACTCCAAAGCCTAGAAGCAGCGTTTCTATCTGATGCGCTATCATAAATGCCCATATTTTTTCCATTAATAGATTACTCCTCTAAATTTAGAGTCAATTATAGCTAAAAATTGTTTGAAAAGAACTCCAAAAAGATAAAAGAAGAGAAGCGTTTTACTTTAATGATGATATAATTTGGCGATATTTTTATAATATTATTATTTCTGGTTACATTAAAGGAGTAAAAGTGAATAAAAAACATATTCTTATCGTAGATGATATTAAATTTAATATTGAATTTGAAACAAAACTGATTAAAAATCTGATGGCAAGTTATAAGATTGACGTGAAGATAGATGAGGCCAACAGTGTTGCTGAGGCGATTAAGATGATCGATGAAAATACGCCGTATGATGCTATGATTATCGATATGAACCTTCCGGACGGTTCGGGTGTAGAGATTGCAAAAAAAGCGCGTAAAAAAAGTAGTACCACACGGCTTGCGGCACTGACAATCTATCCAAATGAATATGAAGCGGAACGTTCTACTTTTGATCTATTTTTGAAAAAACCGATTATGATGGATGCATTTACTCAAAATTTTATTCGTCTTTTACAACTTTAATATTTAAAAAACAATGATACTTATGGGAGGGGAAGAAATGAAACAAGAGCATGAAGAAGGGCTTGATCTGATCGCTGGACTTTGTTCTAAAAAGAGACTGCTTGAGATGCTTTCTAAGCGCTTTGTCTCCTCCAAACCTTTACCTTCGGCGCTGCTTTGTATTGAGTTTGATGATCTTGCGCGTTTTAATGACAGCTTTGGTTATGAGATCGATGATATACTGCTTGAAAAACTTGTTATACGTTTAAGCGCCTATTTGAAAGATGAACACTTTGGAAGGGTAGGCACGTACCGGTTTGCTATTGCAACGGACTATGATGACACAACAAGGCTTAGAGCATTGGCAGAAAATATCGTTACGTCTTTGCGTGAACCGTTCAATATTGAAGAAACAATGTTCTATATAACTGCTACTATCGGTATAGCTGTCGCTACAGAAACTATCGATTCTCCGAAAATGCTGTTGAAATATGCCGAAAGTACTATGCAGCAGCTTCAAAAAGACGGTACTAACCATATAGGGTTTTACAAACCTGCGGATGAGCAGCGTCTAAAAAGAGAACTTCATTTTATGAAAGATATCCCAAGCGCCATTGACAGAGGAGAGTTTTATTTGGTCTATCAGCCGCAGTATTCTCATACGCAAGGCCGCTATATAGGCGCAGAAGTCTTAACGCGTTGGAATCATCCGCAATTGGGAAATATATCACCTATGGATTTTATTCCTCTTGCGGAAAAGAGCGGTATGATTGTACCGCTTACTATTTTTATTTTGATAGAAACCTCAAAAATGTTTGAAAAGCTTGAGGCTTTGGGGATAGATAACTTTACTCTCTCTGTTAATATGCCGGCTTCTGTACTGCTTGAACAGGGATTTTTAAATACGCTTTCGTTTTTGCAGCAGGCATATCCCCTTCCAAAAGAGAGAGTAATTATTGAAATTATGGAAGATACCATTCCAAAAAATATTGACAAATTTGTCGATTTGCTCACAAAGATAAAAGAGATGGGAATCGGTATTGCAATTGATGATTTTGGAACAGGAAATACTTCGTTGCACTACCTAATGCGTTTTCCCGCAGATACGCTTAAAATTGACCGCTCCTTTATCCGAAATATACATACTGATAATAAAGTGCTTTCACTCTTTTGCGCTATGGTTGATATGGCAAAAGCGCTTCATTTAAAAATAGTTGCCGAGGGAGTAGAAGAGTATGATGAAGCAGAGATTGTAAAGTCGCAGGGAGATATTGTGATACAGGGGTATTACTACAGTAAACCGATAGAGGCTGAAGCACTGTTTGCGCTTATTGGCTAAACATTGAGTATGTAGGAAAAATCTTACATACAAAAAAATATATTTTTTGTTATGATATATATAGCACTTTTTTATAAAGTCAAATAAAAAGTTAACATCAGGAGAGAGTGATGTCTCGGTCAATTCATGAGCTTTTGCAAGAGGTGGGAGAACTCTCGATTCTTTATGTAGAAGACAATGCGCTGGTAAGAGAGAGTACGTTAGAACTGCTTACCATGTTTTTTAACCAAGTTGATGTTGCTGTTGACGGTAAAGACGGACTTCAAAAGTATCAGGCGTATTATAAAACACATCAGTGCAACTACGATATTGTTCTAACCGATATTAACATGCCGAAAATGAACGGTATCGAGATGATCAAAAAGATCAGAACACTCCATGAAAGACAGGATATCATTGTACTCTCCGCACATAATGAAAGCAGTTATTTAATTGATCTTATAGAGCTTGAAGTAAGCAACTTTATCCTTAAACCTATCGATATAATGCGTTTTGAAAAGGTTTTTGCCCATGTGATAGAGATCATCCTGCAAAAGCGTCAGTTTAGACAGATGAACGAATATCTTGCACACTCTAAGCAGCTCGCTGAAGAGGCATCTAAACAAAAAAGCCAGTTTCTTGCCAATATGTCCCACGAGATACGTACACCGCTCAATGCCATTATCGGTTTTATCAAACTGCTTGAAGAGAAAGAGACGGACGAAGAGAAACTCAAGTATATGCATGTGATCAAGAACTCCTCCGATTCATTGGTACAGATTATCAATGATATTTTGGATATCAGTAAAATCGAGAGCGGAAAACTCAAGATCGAACCCTACAACTTTAACCCCTATGATGACCTTATCGCTATTGCGGAGCTTTTTCAGGCCAAGGCAGCTGAAAAGCATATTGATTTTAAGATCAAATACAACAAAGATATGCCAAAGATCCTGTATGGTGATGCACTGCGTATCAAGCAGATATTTACCAACCTTCTCTCCAATGCGATCAAGTTTACACCGGAAGAGTCGATGGTCAAGAGTGTAGTATGGTACAAAAACGGTCAGCTGAACATACTTGTAAAAGACTACGGTATCGGGATTAGTGAGGAGAAACAAAAGAGTATCTTTGAACCTTTTACACAGGCGGATGATTCAACCGCACGGGTTTATGGCGGTACCGGACTGGGGCTTACCATTTCGCTGGAACTAAGCCGCATGCTCGGTGGTGAACTTACTTTGAAAAGTCAGGTGGGCAAAGGAAGTACCTTCAAGCTTTCCATACCGCTGCCAATCGGCAAGGAAGAGGAGGAAGAGGAGGATGAAGATGTCGCACTCTCGGGGCATATCCTGATTGTGGAAGACTATGAAGCCAATCGTATGTTCCTTAGTATCATTCTTGAGAATTTTGGTTTGACCTATGAGATGGCAAATGATGGACTTGAAGCGATCGAGAAGTTCAAGACAGGCAGTTACGATCTGATCTTGATGGATGAGAATATGCCCAATATGGGGGGTATGGATGCAGCAAAACAGATAGCGAAGATTGAAGAGGAACAGAACCTGCCGCATACACCGGTAGTATCGCTTACAGCCAATGCGCTCAAAGGAGACAGAGAGCGCTTCCTTGCTGCCGGGTTTGACGGGTACCTGAGTAAACCGGTCGATCCGGATCTTCTCAAACGTACCATTAAGGATCTACTCCATTTACACAACACAAACGGAGCGTAACTGTCGTATGGGAGAGCTTCATCCGCAAAATCAGTTTGTAGAGCATAAGGTCAAACTGCTTTTGAAAATATTTTTGGTACTTTTCAGTGTGATCGGTACGATGAGTATCATAAGAATTATCGATAATGATTATCTACAGGCAGGGATCGATTTTCTCTTTTTGATCATTGTACTTTACGGATACTATAAACTCAAAACAGACAGCAGTTACTACAAAAAGATCACACGGTTTGTTTTCTTTACCGCTTTTTTTGCTTCACTCTTTCTTGTTATAAACCACCCTGAAACCCCTATCCGTTTTATCTGGCTCTCGACAGTTGTCTATATGGTTTTTTATCTGTTTGACGAGAGGGAAGCCTCTTTATGGCTTCTTGGTATAGGTATCATTGTTTTTGCCTGTTTCTTTTTACATGTGGACGGTTTTCATATCAGCTTTGTCGATTTTCTGATCTGGATCATGAATCTGCTGGTTGTTCTGATGATCGCACACTGGTATGCAGATATTGAAAAACTTGTAACACAGAAACTGCTTGAGATACAGAAGATGCTTTCTGAAGAGGTAGAGAAAAAGACCAGAGAACTTGAGCGAAAAAAAAGTGAACTTGAAAAAAAGACACAGGAACTTGAAGTACTCAATGAAACACTGGAAGAGAAGATAAGGATCAAGACCGAGAAGAACAGGCAGCAGGAGAAGATGCTGTTTCAACAGGCACGCCATGCACAGATGGGAGAGATGATCAGTATGATCGCACATCAGTGGCGACAACCGCTCAATGCGATTGCTGCAGTCAATGCGACAGTAAAGCTTAAAAATGATCTAGGAGTTTGTGAACAAACATTTGTCAATGAGAAAACACGTCTTATCAGTGAGCATGTGCAGCATCTCTCATCAACGATCGACGATTTTAGAAATTTTTTCAAGCTTGACAAAAACAAAGAGGTGCGATCGACTACACAGATCATACGCGACACACTGCGTCTTGCAGAAAGTGCACTTGAGTCAAAGTTGATACATGTTAGTGAAGAGATAGTACAAGAGTGTACTATACTGACCTACCCCAATGAAGTTGTTCATGTGTTGCTAAACCTGATTAAAAATGCTGAAGATGCGATTGTTATACGTAAAATCGACAGACCGTTTATTGTGGTTCGTACTACACAAGAGGGAGAGTATGCCGTTATTGAAGTGGAGGACAATGCCGGAGGTATAGAGCTCGACATTATGGAAAAGATATTCGATCCCTACTTTACAACCAAAGAGAACAGTGACGGAACGGGTCTTGGACTCTATATGTCCAAGACGATCATCGAAGATCACTGTAACGGGAAGATAGAGATCAAAAACGGTTCATCGGGTGCCGTGTTTAGACTGATTTTCCCTCTTCATCACACTACACACCGCTAAGCCATTCATAGGCAAATCTCTGAAGCTGCGTACGGCTTGTAAGCATCAGTTTCTCTATAATACGGCTACGATAGGTTGATATGGTTTTGGGACTGAGTGAAAGTATATCTGCTATCTCTGTGGAGCTTTTCCCCTGCCCAATAAGTGTAAAGACTTCAAGTTCCCGTTTTGAGAGGATTTCGGAGATGTCTTTTGTCTCTCTTTCAAGTTGGGTTCCATAGGGAAGGGTTTGTGCAAGTGTTTTGCTTATATAGGGTTTTCCATTTTCAATAGTATGGATTGCCTCTATCAGTTCAGAGGCGTTTACAGCTTTGTTCAGATATCCCAAAGCCCCCAATTTGAATGCGCGGACGGCATACTCCTCTTCGGGATAGGCACTGAGTACAAGTACAGGCAGAGAGGGGTAGTGTTTTGTAACCGATTCAAGTGAACCAAGTCCGTTAAGATCTCCAAGATTAAGGTCAAGTATCAGTATATCGATCTGATACTTTTCGAGCATATCAAGCAGTTCATGATGGGAGGATGCCGCTATATCAACCTGCATTCCCTCTGTATTTTCAATGATCATGGAGAGCCCGTTTCGTACGATCTCATGGTCATCTGCTATAGCGATACGTAAAACACGCTTCATACTCTTCCTTTGTTAGCGCTCCCATGTCAGATAATATAAACTATAACACGATTAGCATTTAATTTACTTTATCACCTCTAATAACCCTATACGCGCAAAGGCTACCGTAGCTAAGTCAAAAATGCCTTTTATTGGCTTATTGGTACAGATACAGGGGCTTATAATGCTTATTTGTTAGAGGAGTAATAGATCTATGGTCTCTTGAGTAAGAGAACTCAAGTTCATTTAGTGTATAATAATTTCTATCTACAAGTGTATGGGAGGATCTGCATAATGGAAAAGGTGATTGAAGAGACATTAAAGATCGCAAAAGAGAAGTTCTTAAAGTTTGGATTTAAAGAGGAACAGATAGAGCAGCTTTTGGCTTCGGGAAAGAGGGATCTGTTAAGTGAACTTGAAAAGCTCAAAGCGCTTCTTGCTACAGAACCATACGATATTGAAGCGATCAATAAATCGCTGCATGCACTTAAAGGGCTCTTTTTCAATATGGGAAATACCGAGGCAGGCGACATCATGGCCGATCTTCGCAAAGAGGATAATATGGCTGAGAATATCAAAAAGATCAAAGCATTTTTTAAAGAAGGGCATCTATCATAATGATATCCAAGAAGATCATCCTTGTGGGGGACTTCTCCACAGGGAAAACAAGTCTGATACGGCGTTTTGTCGACAATCAGTTCAGCGATGCCTACCTCAGTACGATCGGTGTGAAGATCTCAAGAAAAGAGATTGATGTGGATGGGATTGTCGTGCAGGGGCTTATTTGGGATATTGAGGGCGGAACGGAAACCAAGCCGGTTACTGAAACCTATATTATGGGCGCTCATGGTGCTATCCTCGTTGCTGACATTACACGAAAAGAGACCATTGAAAGTATCGCGACCTATATCAAGATCGTAAACAGAGTCTCTCCTGCTGTACCTGTGATACTGGTGCTTAACAAAAGTGACAAACTCTCCGAAGCAGACCGTCAAAAGGTGTACGGATATGCCAAAGAGAGCTACAGTGAGCTTGGAGAGCATATCTATCTGACCTCTGCAAAAAGTGGTGAGGGGGTTGGAAGGATGTTTGAAGCGATTGCAAGATTGATGTTAAAAGAGGAATAAACGTGCATATACAGGAGATACTAAATGCAATTTATGCGAACCATACCTATGAATATATTGTAGTTAATGAAGCATACCGTATCATAGAGTTTTCAGACAAAGCGTTTCATGTCTGTAAAAAGCATGCAAAAGAGTGCAACAACATAGCGATGACTGAGATCGTACCAGAGCTCTATGGACTTGAATCGATACTTGAGAAAATCTTTACGGGTGAGCAAAAGTCTTTTTCTCTACCCTATATTCTTAAAGAACCCGATATTTATGTACATATCCATGTACATCCTGGACGAAAAAAGAGCAAAACAGATGAGATGGGCAGAAAGTATGAAAGCCTGATTGTCCTTTTTGAAAATATCACCGGTATGGCATATAGCCAGCAGAGTCTTGTGCAGGAGCGCAATGAAAAGGTACTGCTGCTTGAAGAGATATCCCAAAAGAATGCACAACTAAAGCAGTTTAACGAAAAGATGCAGGAGATGGTGGATGAAGAGATCAGAAAAAATATGGAGAAGCAGAAGCTTGTAGAGCTTCAGGCACGCCATGCGCAGATGGGAGAGATGATAGGGATGATCACCCATCAGTGGAAACAGCCGCTCAATGTGATGAGTCTGATCTTGAATGTACTCAAACTTAATATCTCCAAACATACGCTGACAGACAAAGAGGTAGAGAAGAAGCTTAATGATGCACTTAAACAGGTGCACTATATGGATCAAACCGTCAGTGATTTTCAGAGCTTTTTCAACCCATCCAGAGAACGTATCTATTTCAATCTGTATGAGAGTATCAAAACGATTATCGATCTGGTACAGTTTGAGTACAGCCACAACCATATCACTCTGGAACTGAAGGGTGATACAAAACTGCTTGCATACGGGTATCCAAACGAATTCAATCAGGTGATCTTGACACTGCTGAATAATGCGCGGGATGCCTATGTGGACAATCCTCAGGATGATATGCGTATTTTCATCGATGTCAAGGAAAAAGACGGCAGTCCGTGTGTGACGGTCAGAGACAATGCCGGCGGTATTCTTGAAGAGGTACTTGACAAGATATTTGATCTGTATGTTACCACCAAAAGCAACGGTTCGGGTATTGGACTCAATATTGCTAAAAATATGGTTGAAAACAATATGCACGGGCAGCTTTTTGCCAAAAATGTCGATGGCGGGGCAGAGTTTACGATTATTCTGCCTGCAGCTTCCTCCTCAATGGGCTTTTAGCCTCTCACTTTTATTCCATTTTATCTTTTGAAATCTATCTCGGTAAAACCGATATTATAGTTAAAAAACATGATATAATGTGTTACACTACTTGAAAAAGAGTGTCTCTCAAGGTAAACAAATGATCGAATATCTTATATCCCATTTCTCTTATACGATTCTTTTCTTTTGGAGCTTTTTAGAAGGAGAGATTGGTCTTGCGCTGGCAGGATTCATGATAGCCAAGGGTAGATTCGATTTTCCTACCGTCTTTCTCATCACCTTCAGTGGAGCGATGATAGGAGATTTGCTGCTGTTTGGAACGGGACGTCTTTTCAAGCAGAAAACTGAAACTGTACTGCACCGCTACGACAAAAAGCTGCGGCGGGGAGAGAAGTGGTTCAGGCATTTTGGCAGCTGGATCATCGTTTTTGAGCGATTCATTTACGGTACACACATCCCCGCACTGCTGATGATGGGGGTTTCAGGGTTTAATTTTTGGAAATTTTTTCTGCTTGAGATTGTCGGTGTAGCCCTTTGGTCGGTAACCTTTACCTCTCTGGGTTACTACTTCGGGCAAACGGTCATCAACCTGCTTACCTTTACACAGCGTCATCTGACCATCACTTTCCTCGTGTTGCTGTTTTTCTACATTGTCTACCAACTGCAAAAAGAGGAGGATGAAAAGTGAAACCCTATGCAACCCTGATATTGTTGCGGCACGGACAGAGTGTTTACAACGAAAAGAACCTCTTTACCGGTTGGACTGATGTGGAGTTAAGCAAACAGGGAAAGAGAGAAGCGGTACATGCCGGTGAAACACTCAGGCGTATGATACTTTTTCCGGATATTGTCTTCACTTCCTGGCTTAAACGCGCCATCCATACTCAGCAGATAGCCCTTGCTGCAATGGCATGGGAACACATTGATGCCGTACGAAGCTGGCGACTCAATGAACGCCATTACGGTACTTGGCAGCAGCGTGACAAAGACGCAGTCAAAGCGGAAGTAGGGGAGTCACACTTCCTTGCGGTAAGAAGAGGATATGACACACCTCCTCCTCCCCTGCCTGAAAATGATCCAAGAGCAGTACAATTTGATCCCAAATATGCCAGCATAGATCCTTCACTGCTGCCGAGGAGTGAATCTCTCAAAGACACCTATACACGTGTCAAACCCTATTTTGATTCAAAAATTCTCTCCTGCCTGAAAGAGGGAAAAACTGTACTGGTCATTGCCCACGGAAACTCACTGCGTGCACTGGTAAAAGAGATTGAACGGCTCAGCAATGATGCCGTGGCTAGACTGGAGATTCTCACAGGAAAACCGTTGATCTATCGTTACGACAAGCAGCTGAATCTTATTGAGAAGGTGAAAAATAGTTGATTTGCGTTAACTTTTTCAGAAGATTTGAGAGTATAATCTAAAAAAGCGTTGACACTAAAAAAGGAAACTGAGATGTTACGTGATCCAAAAGAGAGGGAAATCAGTTCTTTATCTCAATTGCATGAAGCTGATTTAGATGTAAATCTGAAGGGTTTGACAAATGATGAGGCAAAAAAACGCCTTCAAAAGTTTGGTCCAAACACTATTGATGAAAAAGAGGAGAGTTGGCTGGACAGACTCTTCCGTCGTTTCTGGGGTCCTATCCCGTGGATGATCGAGGTAGCTGCCGTACTTTCTGCCATGGTACAGCGCTGGGAAGACTTTACGATCATTACTGTTCTTCTTTTTGTCAACGCCTTTGTCGATTTCTATCAGGAGTCCAAAGCACTTAATGCCATTGCCGTACTTAAAAAGAAACTGGCACGCAAAGCATTGGTACTGCGTGATGGGAAGTGGCAGGAAGTAGATGCCAAAGAGATTGTTCCCGATGATATCATTAAGGTTAAAATAGGCGATATTGTTCCAGCTGATGTTAAACTGCTCAGTGGCGGAGAGTTTTTGCTGGTAGACCAGTCAGCGCTTACGGGTGAATCCCTGCCTGTCCATAAAAAGATCGGAGATGACCTCTATGCGAATGCCATCATCAAACAGGGAGAGATGGTTGCCAAAGTCACTGCTACGGCGAAAAACACTTATTTCGGAAAAACAGTAGGTCTGGTGGCAAAAGCAGAAGCAGAAGAGGTGAGCCACTTCCAGAAAATGGTGATCAAAGTCGGTAACTTCCTGATCATTCTGACACTCTTTATGATCGCGATCATTGTTTATCATGGATTGCGTACCGGACAACCGACAGTAGAGCTTTTGATCTTTGCGCTAGTGCTGACCATATCGGCTATTCCTGTGGCGATGCCGGCAGTGCTTACGGTAACTATGGCAATAGGGGCGCAGGTACTGGCGGCAAAAGAGGCGATTGTCAGCCGTCTGGCCGCCATTGAAGAGGTTGCAGGTATGGATGTGCTCTGTTCGGATAAGACAGGCACCCTGACACAAAACCGTATGAGTCTTTCTGTACCCTACACTGTAGGAAACTATTCAACCGAATCGCTGATGGTATATGCGGCACTTGCCAGCAAAGAAGAAAACCATGATCCCATTGAAAAACCGATTTTTGAGTATATACATCAGCATCATCTTGAAGAAAAACTCACAGTAAAAAAGCTAAAAAAGTTTCTTCCTTTCGATCCTGTACATAAACGTACCGAAGGGATTTACGAAGGCAAAAATTGTGAACTTATCTACGCAAAAGGAGCACCTCAGGTCATTATTGAGCAGAGTGATGAAAACGAATTTGACAAAGATACTGCCTATAAACAGGTTGAGGACTTTGCCTCCAAGGGTTTTAGAACACTGGGGGTTGCCTACAGAAAATGTGAAGAGGACAGCTATCATTTTGTAGGACTCATTCCGCTCTTTGACCCACCGCGTGAAGATTCTGTAGAGGCCATCAGTGAAGCCAAAGCCAAAGGGGTTTCGGTCAAAATGGTTACGGGTGATAACCTTGCCGTAGCGAAATATATTGCCTCACTTTTGAAAATTGGTGACAAAATAGAGGACATCCATACCCTGAAAGGCGAGTCGGTAGAGGAGTATCTCTATCTTTCCAAAATACTCTCTCGTGCAATTACCGAATCACTCCATCCTGATGCCCCAAAAGATGAGATTGACAGCATGGTCAACAAGATCATCAAAAAAGTACAGAAAGAGCTTTACAACATGCCTATTCCCAAAGGCAGCGTCAAAAAGCATGAGTCTGAGATTGTTGCACTGATCGAAGATGCCAACGGATTCGCACAGGTCTTCCCAGAAGATAAATACTTTATTGTGGATGCTCTGCAAAAGGCAGACCATATCGTCGGTATGACCGGTGACGGGGTTAATGATGCACCAGCACTGAAGAAGGCCGACTGCGGGATTGCTGTCAGCGGTGCGACCGATGCGGCAAGAGCAGCAGCGGACATTGTCTTGATGGCACCGGGGCTGACTGTCATTGTTGATGCGATCAAAGAGGCACGGCAGATCTTTGAACGGATGAAAAGTTATACCATCTTCCGTATTGCCGAGACGATCCGTGTTATCATCTTTATGACACTGGCGATCGTCATTTACGACTTTTACCCCATTACGGCACTGATGATCATCATCCTTGCATTGCTCAATGATATACCGATCATGACGATCGCGTATGATAACACAAAACATCGGGAGAGCCCTGTCCGGTGGGACATGAAAGAGGTTTTTGTATTGGCTTCATGGCTTGGGCTTGCGGGGGTACTCTCCTCGTTTATGCTTTTTTGGATACTCATCTCCCTCATGCATCTCCCGCTGGATTTCGTACAGTCGGCATTCTTTGCCAAACTGGTTATCGCGGGGCATGGTACCATCTACAATACCCGTATCGATGACTGGTTTTGGAAACGTCCGTGGCCGTCATGGACACTTTTCAATGCCACCTTCTTTAGCCGTGTAGCCGGAACGATCATTGCCGTGTACGGCTTTGGACTTATGGAACCTATCGGATGGGCATGGGGACTGAGTATGTGGGCCTATGCTCTGACATGGTTCGTCTTTAATGATGTTGTCAAAATGGGTGTATTACGTTACTATAGAAGGAAATATCATGAAGATATCATATAAAAGTACCGAAACAGAGCAAAACAGTGGTATGGAGCGTAGGGATGCCTTGAAAGCGATGGGACTTGGCAGTGTAGCTCTGTTGGTCGGAGGAGGTACGTCCGCTTCGGCCAAAACGAAGATTTCTACGTTTGCCAGCAGGAAAGAGGCAAAGATAGTTATCGTTGGAGGTGGTACGGCAGGAATGACTGTCGCTGCCCGTCTGAGACGTTCCGCTCCCAATGCCAAGATCACACTGATCGCACCCAATGAGACACACCTTTATCAAAGTGGGCAGATTTATGTTGCTGCTGGGCTCTATAGTGAATTTGACAATAAACGTCCTACGGCTGAACTTCTTCCTGACAATGTTACATGGCTGAAAGACAAAGTGATACAGTTTGATCCCGATAAAAATGAGGTATGGACCCAAGATCATCACACTGTTTCTTATGACTATCTTGTTATCGCAATTGGCTGTGAGTATGATTACAGTGCAGTTGAAGGTCTGGATATTTCTGATATAGGAAAGCATGGTATTAGCAGTGTCTATCTTAATGATTCTGAGAAAGGGATGGCAACAGGTGCTATTGTCTCAAGAATGTGGATGAGAGCCATACGCCGTAAAGCAGAAAGATCTAAATTAAATGTATTGTTTGCCGATCCCAAGACAGCTGTCAAAGGGGAGGGTGCTTCACTCTCCATGCTTTTTCTGTCTAACGATATGCTTAAAGGCAATGGATTGAAGACAAGAGGCAGTGATCTTCATGAAAAAGTAACATTTACATTGACCAAAGCCGGTAGACAGCTTTTCCCTTCTTCCAAGATAGACCGTGCATTGAAGCAAATATTGCAAGAGGAAAATAATGTGAGTGTGGTGTATGAGTATATTCTCAAGCGTATAGACAAAGCAAACAGGATTGCCATCTATACCTATGGGGATAAAGAGATAGAGGTTGCTTATGATTTTTTACATATAACACCGGAAATGCGGGCACCTCAAGTTATACGTGATTCCAAGCTCAGCATAAAAGAAGGAGCGTATAAAGGATGGCTTGAAGTTGATGACAAAACATTGCGACATCCTATCTATCAAAATGTGTTTGGTCTGGGTGATGTCGTGGGACTTAGTTCAGGTAAGAGTGGTGGTGCTGTAAGAGAACAAGCCATTGTTTTGCAGGATAATATAGCTGCTGTTATGGAAGGGAAAGCAGAGCCCATAGTATATGAGGGATATTCTGTATCACCTATCAAGACATGCTATGGTAGAGTAATGCTTGCCGAATATACGCCAAAAGGACTTGCACCTATGTTCCCTCTCGATCCGACTACGTCACGATGGATATGGTGGGAAGTAGATCTGCATCTGATGCGGCATGCCTACTTTGGGCTGATGATGAGAGGAATGATGTGACAGCGCCATGCATATAGCTCCAGAACTTGTACACCTGATCATTACCGTCGTTTTTAGTTTTCTGGTGGGGCTGGAGTTGCGTACCTACCGCCAACAGTACCATGCCAAAGAGAACAACTTCTTTTTCGGCACGGCGCGCACCTACAGTTTTGTCGGCATTCTCGGCTATATCTTCTACAGGCTTGAACCGGTGTATTTTTCACTATATATTGTGGTACTTGTGATGCTTTCTGGACTCTTTTGGGTTTTTTACAAAGAGAAGGTTTCACAGGGAAGGTCAAGTATCCTCCCCTACGTGGTGATGCTCTGTGTCTACGCCTTTGGCCCCCTTACAGAGCGCTTTGCACTCTGGATGCCTTCACTGCTCTTTGTGCTCATCATTTTCCTGCTCAATGCCAAGCAGACGCTTCAGCGGTGGGATGAGGGTATTCGCATGAGTGAGTTTGAAACACTTGGGAAAATGGTGCTTCTCTCCGCGGTTATTTTGCCACTGCTACCAAATACCAATACGATCCCCTATCTGCCTATCTCTCCATTTAAAATATGGTTGGCTGTGGTGGTTATCTCTGGCATCAGTTATGGCGGATATTTGGTACAGAAGTATCTCTTTCCTTCAAAAGGCTACTTCCTAACCGGCATTTTTGGCGGTACATACTCCTCTACTGCAACCACTGTCGTACTGGCTCGCAAAGCCAAAACAGGTATGGACAATCCGATCATTGATGCAGCGATTATTGCTGCAACATCGATGATGTATCTCAGACTTTTGGTTGTTGCGGCGGTTTTCAATTTTGCTGTTGCCAAATCACTTCTGTTTCCGTTTTTGGTTCTGGCGGGGGTAGGGATGATCATTGCACTTTTTTTTATGAAACGGGGAAAAAACAAACCGAAAGCGTCTGACTTTGTAGATAAAAACCCGCTTGAACTGGGAACAGCATTTCTCTTTGCCAGTCTTTTTGTTTTAATGATGCTTGTTACGCATTTTGTTATAGGACACTACGGCAATAGCGGATTGCAGATTCTCTCATTTGTAGTAGGGTTTACCGATATTGATCCGTTTATTCTCTCTTTGTTGACAGGAAAATACACTGTAACCTATACGGAGCTTGTGATGGCTATTATGATAGCAGCAGGCAGTAACAACCTGCTTAAGGCACTCTATGCGCTCTGGTTTGGCGGTCTAAAGGGGGGTGGTCGCTCTGCGTTTTGGGTAGGAATTATGGGTATTTTCACCATTGTATGGGCTTTTGTTATATATAGGTACTGAAAACATTCATTAAAGATACATTAGCCTAATTCTCCTACAATATAAATGAAAATAATATCTTTCATAAAAGGATCAAAAATGAAAAAACGAGTTTTACTTTCGGCTTTAACCTGTGGATTGCTTTTAAGTGCAACCGGGCTTCAGGCAAAAACAGACAAAAAAGAGCTTATACGCAATGTAGTACAGACAGAGATGAAAAATCATAAGCAGGCACCCAAAGAGATTGTTGCCGGTATGCAAAATGCTTTTGCCGCACTTCAGGCGTTACAGGCAGGGAAAAAAGAGGATGCACAGAAAGCACTTGAAGCGGCAAAGAGGAGTTTTGATGCTGCACTCAAAGCTGACCCGTCACTTGACCTTGTACCTATTGATGAACGTTTTCAGGCATTTGCGTTCCTTGGAAGCTCTGATGCCATTGCAGCACGATTGAAACTGGCACAGCAACTCTTAAAAGCGCATGATACACAGGTAGCAACTGCGGTTTTGACACCACTGAAAGATGAGTTGGATATCAGCGTCATCTCTATTCCGATGAAAATTTATCCAGTTGCTATTGAAAAAGCACTCAATGCACTGAAAAAAGGTGATCAGAAAGCGGCATTTGAATCGGTTACAGCAGCGATGAACTCACTGGTAATTGCCAAGGCAGTTGTACCCACACCACTGTTGGTAGCCCAAGATCTCATTCTTGATGCTTCCAAACTGGACAAAAGTAAGAAAAAAGAGGCGCAGAAACTGCTTGCTATGGCAAAAGAGGAGCTTAAGCGTGCTGAACTTCTCGGGTATGTTTCCAGACATGCTGTAGCATACAAAACACTCAACACAGATATTGAAAATATCCAAAAAGAGATTGAAGGTAAAAATATAGTCGCCAAACTTTACGAGACACTTAAAAATGATATCAAAAACCTGATCGACAGCAGCAAAAAAACACAGAAGACATCTGAAAATATTGCTGAAGAGAAAGTGCAGGCATTTGAGAAAACTGAAGCGCAAAAAGCGAAAAAAGAGATTGGTGTTTTTCATAAAGAGGCACAGCAGGACGAAAAGAAAATGGTCAGATAATTTGATAGATTTATACTGTTATAGGGAGGGATGATCATTGATGAGGTTGAAAATGAAGAAAAAACACAGAAGTAGTTTTAAGCACAAGGTGGCACTATTTAGTGTCTATTCCGTACTCTTTCTCGCCTTGACAGCGATGATCGACTACTACGCCTATGATATGATCAATCCATGGATTTTTGTGGTTCTCAGTTTTATTGGTGCCGTATGGGCGACCGTGGTGCACCTCAAAAGCAGAGAAAAGTCAAAAGTGGATGAACTTGCACACGATCTTGAAGAGATCGTATAAATCTTTACCCTTTTTGAGTATAATTTTCTAAACACTCTTTTTAAAGGAAACCCTATGCAGCGCTATCTTGGAAAACGTAAAGAGCTGAAGATCTACATCAGCAATGAGGACACCTACGAGGGTAAACCGCTTTTTGAAGCATTATTGTCTCTGGCAAAAGAGAAAGGTCTGGCCGGTGCGACGGTTTTTAAAGGGGTTGCCGGTCTTGGAGCGCACTCGGAGATTCATAGTTTCAATGTATGGATACTCAAGCAGAAAGTACCGCTGCTTATTACCATCATTGAAACAGAAGAGAAGATCAATGCTTTTCTTGAAGATGCTTCACCCATGATTACCGAAGGACTGGTAACGACCCATGATATTGATGTTGTTCTCTATCACCATCCGAAATTTGAAGGAGAAGCCTGATGCAGCCCACACTTCTGCTTGCCGTAGGAACCGGCGGTTTTATTGGTGCTATTTTACGTTTTCTCATCAGTGGATGGGTCCAGAAACTCACCCCGACACTTTTCCCTATAGGCACGCTCAGTGTCAATGTACTGGGCAGTTTCATCATAGGATTTATAGCGCTTTACTTCGAGTCGGTAGTAGCACCGCACCAGAAAGCGCTTGTGATTACCGGAATGCTCGGGGCACTGACGACTTT
>FPIB01000015.1_pt1 | contig 23746 bp, 27 predicted proteins | sample 1057271 | NCBI WGS metagenome assembly FPIB01 (sample SAMEA4473313, study PRJEB15554) | hydrothermal vent metagenome | biome: marine basaltic hydrothermal vent biome; feature: marine hydrothermal vent; material: water | place: Pacific Ocean | collected 2011-06-14/2011-07-23 | depth 1199 m
GTACCTATGCTACAAAAAGTAGCATAGTGGAGATGGAATTATGGAAAAAGAAAAGTTGTCTTGACTTTTGGGGTGGAATACATTTTGAAAACCTTTGGATTCCAGGTCGGATAGATTTTGCTGATCGAGTGCAACAATGCAGTCAAAAGTGTTTTTGTCTTCATCTGTGACCGGTCTGGATACCTGGGAGGATATATCTATTCCATGTGTATGGGCAACCTTTATACTGTTGGCACAGGGCGGCTCACCCTGATGCCAACTGCTGGTTCCTGCCGAGTCGACCAATATATCAAGCTCTTGTTGTGCGATATGGTATGCAGCGATCCCCTCTGCAAGAGGACTCCTGCAAATGTTCCCAAGGCAGACAAATAAGATGCGTTTCATCGTATCCCCTCTGTATTGTGTACATTATTTTAGTATAATTTTTCCTAAAAAGGCGAGTAGATGTTTGCAGATCGGTGTTAAAGAAAGACAACCTTGTTACGCCCCTCTGCTTTTGCTTTGTAGAGTGCTTTGTCTGTATTGTTATAAATTTCATTGAAATCATATTTATACGTTTGAACGATATGTGCACCGATTGAACCGGTGACATAGGGAGCTACAGGATTTTGTTGATGTTCTATTTTCAGATCATATATCTGACGCTGAAGGTTATTGACATGTTTTTTGATCTTTTGCAAATTGTCTGCAACAAGAATACCCGCAAATTCGTCTCCACCTATACGGAATGCATACCTGCATGACTGTTTGAGCAGTGCAGCAACTTCAATGAGTACATCATCCCCTTTTTTGTGACCGTAGGTATCGTTATAATGCTTAAAGTAGTCCAGATCAAGCAGTAGATAGGCAAAATATTTTTTTTCACGCTGTGCTGAGTAGAACTCTTTTGGAAAGATCTCTTTAAGTGAGCGGCGGTTGTACAAAGAGGTCAGAGGATCTGTGATGGAGAGCTTTTCAAAGAGTTTCAACTGTGCCAGTTCTCTTTGACGTAATGCTTCGATCTTCTCATAGGCTTTTTCATTGCTGTTTGTGATGGCGTAAATGATATAGAGCATGACGATATGTGAGATAGCAAAGCGTATGTAGCTTGCCAGATCCCACAGCCCTTGCATCCAGATACCTACACCGGTATAGGAGAGGCTTAGCGCAAAAAAAAGAAAAACAATGGAGATGAAAAGTCCTCTTTTAGCACCGAGAATAATCATACTAAATGGGGCGAAAAAGTAGCTCCATATCATACTGAAGTGTTCACCTTTTAGCAGTACAATAAGTGCGAGATAACTCAAAAAAAGAATAAAAGTACTGAGATAGGATGCCTTTTTGTAGTTTTTTTTCTTCCTTAAAAGAATGAGTGCATAGAAAACAGGAAAGCCGATGCCGAGTTGAATCATACATAAATCGCAGTTTTGTGACCATGCAAGATTAAAAACAAAAAGTACTCCATCTGTAACGAGTGTAATGAAAAGAAAGGCGTTGAGCATAAGTACCCTGGTGTTATCAGGACTGTATGACTCGACATTGAAAGATGCGAATATAAGCTCTTTGAATTTTGGCTGTGTTGACACAGATACCCTTTATTTATAATGATTGTAAATATAATATAAAAAACTATGCTATTTTGATTAAAAATTTTTATATTTACTCAATTATATAAAGAAAATATATTTAAAATATAACAATATTATGATGATTTGCTGAACAACCAGGGAGAAAAAGATTGTTTGGCGCATTTTCGGTCTTCCCCAAGTTATAAAAACTGACATTGCTATAAAACCGAAGCAGTCTTTCCCTCTTTTATAATAATGTATTAATATTGTTTTTCTTCTCCCGGTAACTATTCTATCAAAACTGCGTCACATTTCGCGTCACATTTTATCTGATGCAAAAATTTATTCTCTTTTGATTATAATGGCTGCGGGAAAAGGAGGGAAAGCATAGTATGTATCGTTTCACCAAATATCTTATCCTGTATCTTCTCTTGATAAACACTGCACTGTTTGCTCTTGATATCTCTTTGTCAAAACCGCTACAGCCGCTATTGGATAATGCCTCTATCTATCTTGACCACAACAGAAGTGAAACGATCGATACTGTAAAAGCCAAAAAGTTCCAACATTTTGGAAAGAGACGTATAGGGTTTGGATACTCACCAAAATTTGCCGTCTGGGTTAAAATCGTTCTCTTTAACTCCTCATCGAAAAGTGTACGGCGTATTGTCGAGTATGTCAGTCCATTGACAACGGTGGTGGAACTCTATGACGGAGAAGATGGCAAACGAATCGGTACCGGAGGTATCGGTGCCAGAGAAAAGATCTGAAGTATCAACCCGGCATTTTCTGTCACTTTGGAAGCACATCGCTCAAAAACATTGTACCTAAAAGCGCTGTCGGATGTAACGACACTGATTGTCGAGCTAAATCTCTGGCAGGTGGATGCTTTCTATCAGCATGAAAGCAAAAAGCAGTTTGTTATGGCACTCTTTTTTGGTGCGATGCTGATCTTGCTGCTCTACAATCTCTTTATATGGTTTTCGGTCAGAGAGAGGGTATATCTTTATTATGTTCTTGCATTTGCAGGGATCGTTTTTCACCATTTTCTCTACAGGGGATTGGCAGAGATATATCTGCTCTCACCGGAAATGAGTCTTCAGATCGTAAAATATGCGGCGTTTATCGTAGCGTTTCCCGTGTTTTTTTTGGCACTCTTGACCAAAGAGATACTCCAACTTTCACAGTATCCGAAAATCAACCGTTTTTTACACTATACCCTTATAGGATTTGTGGGCATAACCGTTGTCTGTTTCCTGCTTGGACTTGATCGTATACGAAGTCTTTTCCCGGTACTTTTTTTGCTGATGCTGTTTGTTGTCACGCTTTATGCCTACATCAAAAGGAACAGAAATGCGAAATTTATCCTGATAGGCTGGCTTGTTTTGGTGGGATCGGCACTTTTCATGTTTCTTGATTCAGAGGGGTATATTGCGGGTATGAACCGTTTTCCCTATTATGTAGAGGTGTCCATTTTGACAGAAACGCTGCTGTTTTCTTTTATCTTGGCAGACAGACTGAAATAGTTTCGGCTTGAAAAGCTTCACTCCCAAAGAGAACTGATAGCGTATCAGGAGGAGGAAGAGGTACGTCTGACAGCGCTTGTTTCAGAAAGAACAAAACAGCTTGAAGCGTCTGTAAGAGAGAAAGAGCTTCTGCTTCAGGAGCTTAACCACAGGGTCAAAAACAGTATTCAGACGATCGTCTCCTTTTTGAGACTGCAGATCGATGAGACAACAGAGCCGTTAATGCAGCGCACACTGCTTAATGTAGAGAACAGGATTATGTCGATCAGTCATCTCTATACGCTTTTGTATGACAAACACGATCTTTGCAGTATTAGTGCCTACGAATACTTTTCGCTGCTTTGTGAACATGTTCAGACCACACTCGGAAATGAAAATGTAGAGATTGCGATCCGTACTGACCTTCATCTTAGCCCTGAAACGATGGTATACTGTGGGTTTATTGTCAATGAAGCACTCACCAATACGCTGCAACACGCTTTTGATCCGGATGAAGCAGGGTGGGTGGAGATCCTGCTTTCAAAGAGTGGTGAGACCTGTATGTTGGTCATCAGAGACAATGGCAGGGGATTTGATACGACACAGACCTATCAGAGTATGGGATTGTTGATCATGGAATCCCTGGTAGCCTATCAGTTGAAAGGATCGATGCAGATTAAGAGCATATTGGGTACAGAGATAAAGATCATATGGGAGGAGAGAGATGCGTGAGCGTATTTTCATTGTAGAAGATGAGGTGATCGTAGCGATAGAGATCAAACGTACGATCGAGAAGCTTGGGTTCCTCTTTGCCGGTATGGCATCGAATGATACAGATGCACTGCGTGCAGTGCCTGAAGTGATGCCCGATCTGATACTGATGGATATTATGCTCAAAAAGAGCCGTAACGGTATTGAGATCAACCGGGAACTTCGAAAAGCGTATCGTATCCCCGTGATATACCTGACATCCGTAACCGATACCGTGATGATGCAGGAGGCGGTAGAGACAGAACCGGTTGGATACCTGCTTAAGCCTTTTAGGCGGGAAGAACTCCACTCTACAATTTTACTTGGACTCTATAAAGCATCAGCTAAAGAGTGCTCCAGACCAGAACTTCTCAATCTTGGATACGGATACTTTTACGATACGGCTGAAGAGATGCTCTTTTTTAGAAAGGAGTATATCCCCCTTGGGAAAAAAGAGGGAAAGCTGCTGAAAATATTGATCGATGCAGAGGGGAGTGTCATTCCGTTTCATGTGATAGAATCATTGATATGGGATGGGGCACTGATCTCAGAGAGTGCTTTACGTACACTGCTTTACCGGATTAACAACAAGCTTGACCACAAACTTATAGAGACGGTACCCGGATATGGATGCAGACTTATCACTCCCCCAACGAATCATCCAAAACCCTGAGAGTACGGTAAAGGGTGATCTGTAGACAGATAAGTAGATATTAACTTGGTGCGGTAATCATATATGCAAGGTATTCTAAACACCGGTATGTTCGAACCATAGTTTCAAAAAGTCGCCGCGTTCATACTGTTTTGCTCCCAGACGAAACTTGTAAGGCATATAGCTTTGTCCAAGATTCCAGAAGGCAAAACCGTTCTCCTGCAAAAACTGTGCAAGCAGCACAAGCTGTGTTGTACCGTAGTTTCGAAACGCTTTTTCTCTGCTGCAAAAACCGGTGAGACTGGTGTAGGTGTTGCCGATAATATAGCCTATCTCTCCTGCAACCATCTCACTATGCTCCTCTATATAACAGCCCAATATCTGAAAATCTTCCCGTAATGTCTGTGTCTGTATAAGGGTTTTCTCATAGCGTTTGCTCAGCCAGCACTGTTTGTGTGAGGAGCGTATCTTCTCTGCAATCAGAGAGATATCGGAGGTAAAGTGCAGTTTTGGATGCTTTTTGCGAAGGAGTCTGCCTACTTTTTTACTGATATGAAGATTTTCAAAATGCAGCAGAGCGTAGGAGAACTGGATTTCGGGCAAAAGCAGCTCTTGTCCTTCATAGGTATCTGTTACGGCAATAAAGCCGGCTTTTGCCTGTGCAATATAAAACTGCGGGGAAAAATCATCACTCCAGTAGTAGTTGCGCTCCATATTCGGATAAATACGGGAAAAGAGTATGGAGGGATCGGTCACATCGGTATAGGTCAGCGGATAGATACCAAGCTGTATATCTGACATCTCTTTCTCTTATCTCTTTTTGATACAATAGCATAATTTTACCATAAAGGTAGAGGGTATGAAGATCAATCTTATTATTATTGACAAAAAGGGGAAAGAACAGCTCTATAGCCCTTTGATAGAGCACTACAAAAAGATAGCAAAGCCGTTTGCCAAAGTAGAGGTAATAGAGGTGTTTGACAAGGAGATCGCAAAAGCGCATGATATCTCTGCCAAAGCAGCACGGCAATCTTATACTAAAGCATTGCAAAAATATCTAAGCGGCGGATTCAATATTGCGCTTGATCCCTCTTCCAAAGAGGTTGACAGCTTCGATTTTGCAAAATTGCTTAAGGATAGGAGTGTGGTAAATTTCTTCATTGGCGGTGCCTACGGCTTTGAGAGCGATTTCTTGCGTCAATGTAATAATGCCATTTCATTTGGTAAAATTACGCTTTCACACAAGTTGGTGAAGGTTGTGTTGCTAGAACAGATATTTAGAGGTCTTAGCATCAATCATAATCACCCATATCATAAATAGGAAGATACATGTTAACACCACAAGAGATGGAATTATTTAAAGAGAGACTGCTTAAGCGAAAAGCTCAGATAGAAAAGAATCTTGAAGGAACATCACTGGAGCTTAAAGAGATGAGTTCACTAGAACTTAATGATGAGGGAGATTTTGCGGCAGCTTCAGCTGAATCTGTCGTTGATAGTGCCATTTTAGCTCAGCAACGTAAAGAATTAGCAGAAATTGATCTGGCTTTGGATAAAATAAAAAACGGCACTTATGGTATATGTGAGATGTGTGAAGAGCCTATTGGATTTGCACGTCTTGAAGTGAAGAACTTTGCGCGTTTCTGCATTGTCTGTAGGGAGATCAACGAAAAAGAAGAGCAGTAAAAAGCTTGAAAAGGGGTAATAAATGAGACTTGGTCTATATATTTTTGCGGCATTGACACTGATGGGGATTGTAGGTGCAGTTGTACATATGATCAATCCAAACAATTTTCTTATAGAAGCGATGGGAATAAATTTCAATTTTCCGGTTGCGGTTTGGGTGATACTTCCAATGTTCCTGCTACTTGTCTTTACAGTGATCCATATGTTCTATTATGGGATGAAGAGTTACTTTAAGAAAAAAAAGTGGGAGCGTGATGCGGAAACACTGGAAGATGCACTCTATTGGTCGCTTGTCAATGAACCAAAAGAGCAGAAATATATGGTTAATGAAATCAAAAAATCGGCGGTATTGCTTGGAAAATCCAATCTGACAGTCATTGACGGGGTTGAGGGATTAAGTGACAGACTGACCAAAATTGTCAATATTCTTAATAAGATCAAAAACGGTGAGTATGTTGATCTAAAAGAGCATAAACTACTGAAAGTATTTAATGAGGGTAATCCACACTTAATCAAAAACCGTCTAAACCGTCTGGAGAGTGACAGTGAATTTGTCGAAGAGGTGATGAAGTCTTCTTCCAAATACTCTAAACCGGTACAGCAGCATGCACTGGCTATTTTTGCAAAAAACGAGAGCTTCTTTAAAGCCAGAAAGTACGCAAAGATCTTTGATGTGGAAAACTTCTTTGTGATGCTCAACCGTCTGGATGAAGAGGAGGAGCTTGGACTTACTGCTGAGATACTCAATGATTTTGTTGAGGCACTTAAACTCAGATGCGCAGACTTTGTACGTATTGCAAAGATTACCAAAAAACATTTTAGCCCCAATGAGAATCTTGCACTCTTTAAAGCATACCAAAAAGATAACCCAAAAGCGCAGAATGCATACCTTTATCTACTGTTTGAGTATGAGCTTCTTGACGAGATAGAGAAGTACCTCGATGAACAGGAAGAGCATGAGTTTATGAAGTACAGAGCACTTTATGAATTGAAAAAGCAGAACAAAGGCTTCAAGCTTGAAGATCTGATCGATGCAGAATCGATCTGTAAAAATGTCTAAACGACCATGGCAAAACTGGATTTTTCCAAACCTCTCTACGCTTTAGCCCCGCTTGCGGGCTTTACCGACCTTCCTTTCCGTTCCGTTGTCAAGAAGTTCGGTGTCGATCTTACTGTCTCTGAGATGATCAGCTCCAACGCACTGGTACACAACAGCAAAAAAACCTATAAAATGCTTAAAAAAGCCCCTTCAGAAGACCCCTACAGCATACAGATTGCAGGAAGCGATCTTGAGGTTATACGCAAAGCAGTGGAGATCATCAATGAAAGAGAAGGGATCACTGCGATCGATCTTAACTGTGGGTGTCCTGCACCAAAGGTGGTCAACAACCTTCAGGGAAGTTCTCTTCTGACCGATCTGCCCCAGATGGGAAGGGTGATCGAGACGATCAAAAAATACTCCAATAAACCCTACACCAGTGTCAAGATGCGGCTTGGATTTAATGAAAAGAACCATGTAAAGATCGCAAAAATTGCAGAGGCAAGCGGTGCGGACTATATTGCCGTACATGGCCGTACACGGGCAGGGCGCTACAAGGCAGCGGTAGATTACGATGCGATTGCCCAAATCAAAGCGTCAGTCTCTATCCCGGTGATCGCCAACGGTGATATAGACTCTGTACAAAAGGCAAGATGGGTACTGGAACATACCGGTGCAGACGGCATTATGATAGGGCGTGCTGCGGTTGGGAAACCGTGGATATTTCAGCAGATCAAAGAGGGAAGGGATGAGGTAAGCGGTGCGCTCATCAAAGCAGTCGTGCTTGAACATTTTGACCAAATGGTTGCTTACTATGACAGATATGGTGCGATCATGTTCAGAAAAAATCTGCACGCCTACTCCAAAGCAGGCTATCAGGGAGCATCGGCATTCAGGGATACCATCAACCGTCTTGATGAGCCTGTGCAGATGCGTGAAGTTATAGAGGCGTTCTTCTCTCAGGAGCCTCTGCATCATTAGCACTCTCCTTGATACAGGTCAAGGGAATCTACAGCACTTTTGATTATAATCCCACCCAAAAACAGGAACTGCCATGACCTTTGTGATCATCAAGACCATTCACCTCTTTGCCGCGTTTATCTACGGTGGTTTTTTGATTACCGACAATCTCTTTTTGACCAAGATAAAGCGTACCTTCAATGAAGAGGAGCATGCAAAAATTCGCGAATCGTTTATGAAGTATGTCAGGAAAGTGGTTCCGCCAAGTCTGCTGGTTGCCGTAGCTACCGGGCTCTATCTGATCTCTCAGGTATATGGTCCTATTTCCGATGAGGGATTGACATGGTTTCAGACACTGCTTGGTCTGAAAGCCTTTTTGGGTATCTGGCTTGGCTTAAGAGGAGGGCTTCAGGTCTACTTTGGTATCCAGCCGTTTGTATTTAAAAGCCATCTGTTACCGTTTGCTTTTGTGCTTACGATTATCTTTCTTTCTCAGTTTATGTATCTGCCTTTGTAGGCAGAAAATGCTGCCTATACGTCGTGTGCTACTTTATAGGTAGGGTCATCCTCTTCATAAGTACAGAACGGTCCTGCAATATGCAGCATTTTTTTACAGTCTTGTGAGAGATGGCGCAGGGTGAGTTTTTTACCGGTCTTGCGGTACTTTTCAGTTAGTGCGTCGATCGCTTCGGCACCGGAGCTGTCCATAACACGTGCATTTTTAAAATCAACTACCACTTCATCGGGATCTTCTGCTACATTGAACTGTTCGTTAAAGGAGGTTACTGAGCCAAAAAAGAGAGGACCGTCAAGTTCGTAGATCTTTTTGTTACCTTCCATATAGGTTCGGCTAAAAATTTTGGCGTGTTTCCACGCAAAGACCAGTGCAGAGATGATGATACCGGCAATGACCGCTACAGCGAGGTCTGCAAATATAGTAATGACCGTAACGACAATCAGTACAAAGGCATCCGATTTTGGCATATGCTTCAGACGCTTGACAGAAGAGAACTCAAAGGTTCCAATACTCACCATGAACATGATCCCGACAAGGACGGCAATGGGAATAGCAGAGATGACTTTGGAGAAGCTTACAACGAGGATAATGAGCAGTGTGGCGGCAGTAAAGGAGGAGAGCCTGCCAAGTCCGCCTGAGGTAAAGTTGATGACAGATTGCCCGATCATTGCACACCCTGCCATACCGCCAAAGAGTCCAGAGGTAGCGTTTCCTATCCCCAGTGCAACACACTCTTTGTTGCCTGAACCACGTTTGCCACCCATCTCATCAAGCACTGAAAGGGTCAATAGCGATTCAATAAGTCCGACCAGTGCCACGATCACAGCGGTAGATACGATGACAGTAAGTGACTCCCAGCTTAAAAGAAGGTGCCAGTTGGGTAGGACAAAGTGGGGGAAGGAGACATTGGAGAGGTCTGCCATGTCACCGACAGTTTTGGTGTCGATATGCCCAAAATAGACCACAAGGGTAATGACCACAATAGCAACCAGCCCCGCCGGTACAGCTTTGGAGAGTTTGGGAAGGTACTGCATTGTCAGCATGGTTGCTGCGATGATGATATACATCACATAGTTCTCACGCAAGCTTGCCATAACGATCTTTATCCATGAGTGGTACTGCTCCATGTGTGCGGGTGCGAGAAACGGCAGCTGCGCCAGTGCGATGACAATGGCAAGACCATTGACAAACCCAAAAAGGGCAGGCTGGGGTACCAGACGGATGAATTTCCCCATTCGAAGCAGCCCGATAGCAATCTGAATGAGACCAGCAAGGATGGAGGTAATGAGGATGTAGTGCAGTACCATCATTGAGAGCGCTTCTGTATCGAGGTTGGGGTAGTGCTGTTTAACCCACAGTCCAAGCGAGACAAAGACCACCGCCACCGAGCCGGTAGCCCCGGAGATCATCCCCGGTTTTCCACCAAGTATGGAGGTGATCAGCCCGATGATAAAGGCAGCATAGAGCCCAACTACCGGTGATACCCCGGCAATGAATGAAAAGGCGATCGCTTCAGGCACAAGTGCTACGGCAACCAGTGCTCCTGAGAGAATGTCGTTTTTGATGTTCTGTTTGGAATAGCGTCGTATCTCTACCACATTAGATCCTTACGGTAAAAAATTTTGGCATTCTACCATATTTTGTATAGGTTAGCGTTATTGCAAAATACAGGTTATTAAGAAATAATCTAAAACTAAGCCTGTGTCTGATAGGCTTTATAGAATGATATGGAATATTGGTCAGTATTTTTGATTGTAAATATACCACATAAAAGGAGTTGTAATTGAAAAAAATTATACTATTTTTTTTAGTAGTTATCTTAGAACTTGTTGCGCAAGAGAGCTTTTATTATAAAAATAATAAAAAGCAGATACTTTATCCTTTGCATCGTGATACGCGATCGGTGGAGAATATAGATTACTACCAAAATGAAAGAGGACAAGTTTTGGGTGTTACGGATGAGATCATCGTTAAAACGGGTGATTATGAAACATTGAAACAAAATGGAGAAAAATATGGTTTTATTATAGTTAAAAAACTTTTTACAAATTTATATCTTATCCGGGTTTCCGATAGAAAAGAGACATTGCAAGTTGCAAACCTTTTGACTATGCAAAAATCTGTAGACTTCGCACATCCGAATTTTATAAAAAAAGCAATAAGGCGATGAGATGATAAGATTTCTTACAATACTTTCTCTTATATTTTTAATAGGCTGCAATAAGAGTACTACCTCTATAGATAATAATGACAGTAATACTTCTTTTTTAGTATCAGATGAACCGTATTATTATCAACAGTGGTATTTGGATAGAAATGATACATTTTATATTGAGAATGATATTGATGCCAATGCTTCTATTCAATTAGGAGAATATCGATATTACTATATGGGTAGGGGAATTAAAGTTGCAATTATTGATGATGGATTGGATATGAAACATGAAGATTTGAAAGGAGCAATTCTTCATACGTTTGATATAGCTACAAACAGTACAAATGTTAATCATACGGATAGTGAGGATTTTCATGGAACGGCGGTAACCGGTATTATAGCGGCAAGAAAAAATGATAAAGGAATATTGGGGGTTGCTGCTCAAAGTCAAATTTTATTTTTAAAATATAAAGAAAGAATGAGCGACAGTGATCTTATAGAGTTGTTTAAAAAAGCGCAGGAGTGGGGAGCAGATGTTATTAACTGTTCATGGGGAACCTACGATGTTTCCGAGTCGGTAAAAGAGGTGATACAAGATCTTGCTACTAACGGGAGAGGAGGCAGAGGTATTCCTATTGTTTTTGCTGCGGGGAATGATGATCAAGATATGGGAAATGATGAATCTGCTATTGATGAAGTTATTGCCGTAGGAGCAAGCGGCAAAGATAACCATCGTACATGGTATAGCAACTATGGTGAACATTTGGATGTTCTTGCACCGGGTGGATATTATATAGGCATTGCCACATTGGATGATACAGGTAGTAACGGAGCAGGAACATTAGATGAAAATTATCTCTTGGCAGAGGATGAGAATGCCTTTATTGGTACTTCGGCAGCAGCCCCTATTGTTACCGGCGTAATAGCACTTATGTTAGAAAAAAATCCTAATCTTACTAGAAAAGAGATTGAAACCATTCTCCATAATACAAGTGATAAAATAGGAGATAGAGAATATATTGACGGATTTAACGAATATTATGGTTATGGTAAGATTAATGTGTCTAAGATTATGTCAAGATTAGATATATGAAAGAAAAAGATTATTTTAGTTAATTTGTAAGTTAAATTAAATTTATAAAAAAGAGTTAACAATGTATTTTAAATTTTCTGTATTTTTAGCCTCATTGGCTCTTTTAAATGGTTGCGGAAGCAGTACGGTAAGCAGTGATTCTAATATGTCTCACATTCAATTTACGGAAAATCGTAGTATAAATATTTATAATCCGGATAGAGGTTTTTATGATGCTGACTATAGTCTTAATAAAAATCGGGACTATAATGTATTTCAAGAGGCTTTTAATAATGGTTATTATCTTGTTTATGCCCCTCTTGACCTTTCTGCATATGTTACAACAGAAGAATTGCCCAATACATTACTTCATACACTTGAAAAAAATCTTCAAGATGCTAATAGCAGTGGTGTTAAACTTATTTTTCGTATTAAATATCGCAAAGATAGAAGCGGCAATGATCCTCATCGTAAAATTATATTAGGACATCTTAAACAACTTAGACCCACACTTCAAACATATAAAAATAGTATTTCATTTGTGCAAGCAGGTGTAATTGGCGCATGGGGAGAATGGCACAGTTTTACAGGAGAATATGCCGAAACAAATACTACATTTATTGAAAACAGACAAGAAATTGTTAAAACACTTATTGATATTTTTCCTGAAAAATATATACAACTTCGAACTCCTATGCATAAAGAGCAGCTTTTTGGCGCGCATCTTGCCTATGGAGAGATAAGTGATGAGGGAGAGATTAGTGAAGATATTGCCTATAGCGATGATATTAGGGCTAAAATAGGTTATCATAACGACTGTATATTTGCTAGTAAAACCGATATGGGAACATATCCTTCTGATAGTATTGAGTTTTGGCAAAACTATGTTATTAATGATACAAAATATGTTCCAATCGGGGGAGAGACTTGCGGTATAGGCAAGGGAGAAGATGCTGCATTACCCGATTGTGATAATGTCGTAAAAACATTAAAACGTTTTCATTATACATACCTAAATGACGCTTATCATCCTGATGTACTTAAAAAGTGGAAAAAGAGGGATGTTATCAAAGTATTAAAGAAGATTTGGGATATCGTTTAGTAGCTTCTACATTGGATTTTACTTTAAATAAAACTTTCCTTAGTGTCTCTCTTCTTATTACCAATAAAGGATATGCCCCGCCATATATTAAATCTGATATTAACTTTATTTTGAAAAATAATAATCATACTTACCAATTTAAACAAAAAATAGATATACGAACTTTTTATCCTCAAAAAGTAAATACTGTTATGGCAAAGATTCCTTTATCTGATATGGCAAAAGGAGAATATTGTCTATATTTACAAATAGGAAAAGGGTATTCCTCTATTCGTTTGTCAAATAACAATATATGGGATAACACTATTTTAGCAAACCGTTTAGTATGTGGTATTGTAATTCCTTAATAGAACTATATAATTAAGGTAAATTTATACCAATACCAAATACTGATCCTAGTACAATATCTCTCTTATCAAATTCAATATCGCTTTGTGCAGGGTGGGAAGCGAGCAGGGCAACAGCATCAAGGTCAATCATTGTAATGGTATCGGCTTTTGCTGAAGCGACATGTAAACTTGCTGCAATACCAATGGGACCTTCGAGCATACACCCAAGCATACACTTTACATTGTATTCGGCACAAAGGTCTGCCAGTGCGAGTGCTTTGGAGATACCGCCGGTCTTTGCCAGTTTGATGTTGATGTAATCTACTGCTTCCATCTCAAGCAGTGTTTTGGCATCGCTCAATGAAAAGACAGACTCATCGGCAAGAACGGGGGTAGCGACACGCTCTTTGATGTACTTCAGTCCGTCAATATCCTCGGCAGCTACAGGCTGTTCGATGCACTCGGCAACAATGCCGTCATGCTCAAGCTTCTTAAGCAGTGCAACACTCTGTTTCGCACTCCACCCCTGATTGGCATCAAGCCGCAGTGCTATGTGTTGTGGCAATGCGGCATGGATGGCACGCACACGGTCGGCATCTTTGTCAGGATCGCTGCCTATCTTGATCTTAAGCGTATCGTACCCCAGTGATACGGCATGACATGCATCAGCAACCATCTTTTCTGTCTCTGCCAAACTGATGGTAATATCGGTGGTAAAGGCAGTTTGTGTACCGCCGAGCATACGGTAAAGCGGTAACTGCTGTGACTGTGCTTTTAGGTCGTACAGAGCGATCTCTAGTGCCGATTTTGCCGTTGTGTTTTTGACAATGGTATGATGGACAATATGAATCAGGGTATCGAAATCTTCTATCTCTCTGCCGATAAGATGTGGGGTGATATATGCGACGGCAGCCTCTATGGAGCCAATGGTCTCCCCGGTGATCTGCGGTGTGGGCGCCCCTTCACCATAACCTTTGAAGCCGTTATCACACTCAACAATCACTACCACATCCTCCAGTCTGTCAACACGCCGCAGTGCTGTCACAAACGGGGTTTTGAGCGGAGCACTGAACCGTTGGGTGCGGATGCCAGTGATCTTCATGAGACTGTCTGTACCTCAAAACTCTCAATCTTGCGAATCTTTGAAGCAAGTATTTTGATCTCTTTTGCAAGATGTTCACGCTTTTCCTGAATGAGTCCTTCTTCCATATCATTTTCTGCATATTCAAGATCATGCAGAAGTGCTTTGCGTTGTTTGAGCAGTTCTTCCTTCTTGGCGATGTATGTCTCTTTTTTAGCGATCTCTTCCATCTGCTCTTGGGTAAGTTCCATTTGACACTCCTTCTGTAGATTGGGTATTATAGTATTGAATTGTATCCAAATCACAATTTATACACAGTTATCTATTATAGTTTGTAAAACTGGAGGAGAGATCATGAAAAAATATATCAAACATGCAGCTGCCGCTGGGGCGCTGTTTTTGGCACTGATGCAGACAGGCTGTACGCCTGAAGAGCAGGCATTTGCTACCGGTGCGGCAGTAGGCGGGGTTACCGGTGCGGCATTGGCATCGTATGACCATCCGTACTACTATGACAGACCCTATTACTACTACCATGGGCGCTACTACTATGGCGGGCATTACCATAACGGGTATTACCATTATCATGGTCACCGTTATCACGGCGGGCACTACTATCACAATGGATACCGCTACTACAACGGCAGACGCTACAGAGCACAGCCGGGGCATTACGGCTACTACCGCAATGCATCTGAGTATAAACGTTATCACAGTAGGACAACGACTAGACGTTACTACGGTAACACAAATGCAGGTACCTATGGCAACCGGGGCGGTTCAGGTACATACGGTACATCGCGTCCAACCTATCGTACAAACAGCCGTTTGGGTTACGGTAACTCAGGATACTACAATGGCAGCAGAACAAGAACGACAACACGCACCACTTACAGAAGCGGGGCAGTGCGCTATTAATCCTCTGCGTGCTGCTACCCTGCAATCATCTCCAGAACTTTCCCTACCGCAAGTCCGCCAAAGGTTCCCACAATATACCCAAGCATAGCCATGAGTACTCCAATAGGAATGAGGGCACGGGAGTATGCCGATGCCAAAATGGGGGCAGAGGCAACACCGCCAATGTTGGCTAATGATGCGACCCCAAGCGAGAAGAGGTCGAGTTTGAAAAGTTTGGCAAAGAGTACCATGATAAGTGCATGGATGATAATGATGACAAAGCCTGCCGTGATATAGAGCGGTGCCTGTGTCAGTTCTCCAAAGTTTGCCCGTGATGCGATGAGGGCTACCATGAGGTAGAGCATGATGGTACCCAGTTCAGAAGAGCCGCCAAGGCGTGAAAGCGGTGTCATCGCAAAGCCAATGCCAGCAAGTGTTGCGAGGATGACCGTCCATGTGGTATGCCCCACAAAATCACTCACCGGCAGTTGTCCACCTGCAAATTGTACAAGTGCGGAAACAGCAAGAGAGAGCCCTAGCAGCAAAAAAAGAGACTCAAACGCCATAGACTGCCGCTTGGCATCATTTTGGGCGAGTTTTTCTCCTACATTGTCAATGACTGAGGTATCGGCATTGACCCACCGGTTGAAGATGTTGGCAAAAGGGACAAGAGAGAGCAGTATCATCACCCATACGGCGTAGTCGATGGAGTCAATAAGAAGCGCATAGCCCATGGCGCTGTCAGGCACATGCAATGCACCCTGAATGGCAATCATGTTGCCCGTACCGCCCATCCATGAACCTGCCAGTGCGGCAAACGGTTTCCATGCGTCTTTCTCAAAATGGCTCTGAAAGAGTGCGAACATGCCGACAAAGCCCATACCGATGCTTACCGAAGCAAGCAAGAAAGTCAGCAGCATCTTTTTGCCGAGTTTGATGATCTGCCGCATGTCGGCTGTCAGCAGCATCAGAAAGATCATCGCCGGAAGCAGGTTGCCTTTGAGCGCTTTGTAGGTTGCAGTAATCTGCGGTGTCTTCTCCCAGACTCCCCATGTAGCCAAAAGCATGGTAAGAAAATAGAGGATGACAATGGAGGGCAGGTAGTCAAAAAGCCTGTAGGCAGTCTGTTTTTCGGTATAGACAATAGCTGCGGCAAGCATACTGAGCAGGGCAAGGTAGGCAAAACCGTTCGTGATCACAGCAGCCCCAGTCCCAGCGCCCTGATCTGTTCATATTTGTGAAACTGGTAGGTGCTGTAGCAGTAGGTTTTGGGTTCAAGCAGTAGAACTTTTTTGTCGGTATGTGCCAGGCTCAGGCGGCTTTGGTTGTAGATGAGCAGCCGCATAGAGCGTTCAAACATCTCCAATACGTTATGTGTTTTGAAAAAGTTATCCGGCAGTGCCTTTTCAAAAGAGTGTTCTCCCAGTACATCTACCGCCAGTACATACCTGTGTGATGCTTCCGAAATGCCGAGGTTTTCACACAAAAACCCGTCGCCGTACACCTCTTCTTCGATAGTATGCTCCTCAAAGACACCGGGGATCGCCATGGTTGCCAGTACGGCATCTTTGATACAGACATCATCCCTGCTGTCAAAAATACGTTTATGCCCGTTTTTGAGGTTGGTGGCTATCAGTTTGAGAGGCGTATGGGTCTCATGCATCTTTCTGCTGCCAAAGATCGTAGAGAATATCTCGGCGATCTTGTCGTTGTCCACAATGGCATTGCCTGAGAGAGAAAACTTGATCCAGTTGGAGACTTTGACAAACGAGGCGATCTGATCATAAATCTGCGCTTCATCCATGCCGATACTCAGACACGCCCCGATGATACCACCCATACTGGTACCGATAATTTCAGCAGGCACGATCTTTTTTCTCTCCATATCGTGCAGTACACCAAGGTGGGCGATGCCAAGCGCACCGCCACCGGAGAGGACAAGTGTAAAGGGGTTGGTCTGGAGTGTCTGGGTTGTCATGGAAGTATTATAGCAAAGTAGTGATGATGGGAAGTATAATCATATTGTATATTTCAGAAAACGGCGTCACCCTGTAGGGTGTTGTCCCCCCGACAACACCTTTATGATTACATATCAGATACACATCATTTGTCGGTGTTTACTTTTGGTTTTTTGGGATCATCTATTTGTGTGTATTTTACTTCCAAAATATGTTTGTCTGTTGTTTGTAGTTTTGGTGTTGTCATGGGACAACACCCTACGCGATCAAAATTAGTCAAAAGTGCAATAAAAAAAGCTCTCCTTGCTCCCATGCGTGGGAGCACACTTCCCGTGAATGACACATGGTAGATGTAGGATAAGGAAAGAACTTTGCAGAAGTACTTTGTGTGTTTTGTGTACGATATGCATTCCTACGCAGAGCGTAGGAACGAGGGAAAAGAAAAATGTTAGGCGGTTTCTGTATAGAGGTGGGTTGCTTTCTGTACGTGGAAATTCAAGCCAATCTCTTTTGGCGTACAGCCAAGTGCCAGAGCGACCATCTGCGGCATGTGGAGTACCGGAAGTTCAATGTCTCGACCAATTACTTTGCCTACATCATCCTGATAGGTATCCATCTTGAGGTGGCAGAGTGGACAAGGGGTGACCATAAGGTCAGCATTGTTGTCGATGGCATCTACCATCGCGTTACCGGCAAGTACTTCTGAAGTATGGTTTGCCTGAAGTTCGACGTGGAATCCACAGCACTTGTTTTTGTGGCTGTAGTCTACCGGATGTCCCTCAAGTGCATCGATAAGACGGTCGAGTGAGGTAGGGTTGTACGGGTTTTCACCACCGTTTGCATTGTGGTGCAGTTCTGATGGGCGGATGTTGTGGCATCCGTAGAACGGCGCGATGTTGAATTGGCTCAATGGCACCTGTACTTTGTCTTTAATGTTTTCAAGACCGTAATCGTCGATCAGGGCATAGAGGAAGTGTTTGATCTCGGATGTACCTTTGTACTCCAGACCCACCTCTGCCAGCTTTTCATTGACACGCGCTTTAAGCTCAGGATCGGTATCGAGCGCGTGTTTTGTCATGGCGGAGTTGAGCTGACAGGTGTTACAAATGGTGATCATCGTAAGACCCAGCTTCTCTGCATAACAGATGTTACGTGCATTGAGTACGTGTGCAAGGAATTCGTCGAAGTCCTGCAGGTGGCTTGCACCACAGCAGCTTGCCTCTTCGAGGATCGTGATCTTGATGCCCAGTTTGTCCGCTACTGCAAGGGTAGAGGAGAGCAGCTCAGGTGTGGACTGCTTGGCAGTACATCCGGTAAATAGTGCATAGTGTAGTTGGCTCATCTTTTCTCCTTACAGTTTGTTCGTTTGTGAAATTTCAATTAGTTTCTGGACTTCGTCAAGGTTCTTGATCTTCGGTACACTGTCAATGAACGGAATACCTGAATGCCAGTGGATCTTGCCTGCTTTCATCATCTTCATAGCCGTTTTGAGGTGCTTGTACATACCAAGGTAGCCTTCGGAGTATGAAACAATATCCGCTTCGTCAAGGTAACCGTACTTTTTCATACCGCGCAGGAAACCTTCGGCGTGTTTGGTTGCTACATTTGGACGTGCCACACCCTGTTCAAACTGCATATTGTGCAGTTTGGTGATCTTTTCGATCGGGTTGATCTCTTTGGGACACGCTTCGGCACACTCGTAACACTTCACACAGTCCCAGACACCAGGACCGATCTGTGCAGTCAGTTCCAAACGCTCTTTGCCGGCCTCATCACGTGTATCGACAGTGAAACGGTAGGCGGCGTTGAATGCCGCAGGTCCGAGATAGTCTTCGTTGACTTCGACAACAGGGCAGGCGTAGTGGCAGCTTCCGCACTGGATACAGAGGTCAGAGTCAAGGAACTTGTTGAACTCTTCGATGCTCTGCTTTGTTTCATGCTCCGGATGCGGATCGATATCGGCAACAACATAAGGCTTCACTTCGGCATGTTTGTCCCAGAAGTCTTTCTTGTCGATGATCATATCTTTTACTGCACGCTTTGTACTTTGCGGCTCGATGAGCAGTTCGTTGCCAAAGAGTTCTACCAGTTCGAGGGCATTCTGTTTACAGGCAAGTGTCGCTTTTCCGTTGACTTTGATACCACAGGCACCGCAGATACCGTGACGGCATGAACGGCGGTAGGAGAAGGAGCCGTCATGCTCCCACTTGATGCGGTTGAGAAGGTCAAGTATCAGTTCATCTTTGCCCACCTCCATGGTGTAGTGCTTGTAGTAGGGCAGGTAGTCCGTCTCGGCATTGAAACGGAAGGTCTTCAGGGTGACGGTGACAGTGTCAGGACGTGTCACTTCGATCTCGTCTGTGTTGAACGGTTCAAATTCTTCTGTATGTGTACTCATCTTGACCTCCTAGTATGATCTTTCTTTAGGTTCGAACATGCCGAGTGTCACTTCACCCCACTCAGTGGTGATGTTGAAGTTCTCATCCATATAGGCGTAGGTGTGCTTGAGGAACTTCTCGTCGTTACGCTCAGGGAAATCCTCTCTGTAGTGTCCGCCACGGCTCTCTTCACGGTTGAGGGCTCCCACAACGATGAATTTGCTGAACTCAAGCATATGTCCAAGTTCCAGTGCCTCCTGAAGGTCTGTGTTGAAGGTGTTGGACTTGTCGTCAATTCGGATATGTTTGAAACGCTCAAGCAACTCATCGATCAGTTTGAGCTGTTTTTCAAGAGATTCTTTGCTTCTGAACACACCGGCATTGGCAGTCATACCGTTTTGCAGCTCTTCGCGAAGCCCCGGAACGCTCTCGGTACCGTTGGAGGTTTTGATGCGAGTAAGCTCTTCAAGCATTCTATCCGCATCTGCTTTGGTCGCCTTTTTCAGCTCTACACCCTCATCAAGCGCTTTGACCATGTTCTCACCGGCATGGCGTCCAAAGAGGAGCGCTTCAAGTACGGAGTTGGCTCCCAGACGGTTGGCACCGTGTACTGAGACACATGAACATTCACCCGCAGCGTAGAACCCTTCTACAAGATCACCTTTGGCATTTTTTTGTACCTGACAGTTGATATTGGTTGGTATTCCTCCCATGGAGTAGTGTGCGGTTGCAGAGATGTGGATAGGCTCCTTGAGCATATCCTGCCCCTGGAATGCGATGGCAAGCTCACGCAGTTCAGGCAGACGCTCAAGGATGATCTCTTTTGGCAGGTGTGTCAGGTCAAGGTTGACAGACTGACCGTCTTTGCCTACACCGCGTCCCTGGCGTACCTCTTCCATAATGGCCCTGCTGACGACATCACGTGACGCAAGCTCAAGTGCGTTTGGTGCGTATTTTTCCATAAAGCGTTCACCCTTGGAGTTAAAGAGACGACCACCTTCACCACGTGCCGCTTCGGAGATGAGTACACCAGATCCGCCAAGCCCACTTGGGTGGAACTGTACAAACTCCATATCTTCCAGCGGAAGACCGTGGCGTGCTACAATGGAGAGTGAGTCACCGGTGTTGGCATGTGCGTTGGAGTTGAAGCGGTAGGCTCTTGCATGACCGCCTGTAGCGAACATGACAAGTTTTGCATTGAAGATCGCCGGCTCGGAGTTTCGGATATTGTATGCTGACACACCATACGCTTTACCATCTTCGTAAAGCAGGTCTGCACAGTACCACTCGTCAAAGACTTCGATACCTGCGCGGTACGCCTGCTCATAGATCGCCTGAAGGACAGCAAGCCCTGTTCTGTCTTTTGCGTAGCAGGCTCTGGGTTTACTCTGACCCCCAAACGGTCTGATGGCAATGTTTCCCTCTTCGTCTCTGGAGAATACCGCACCCATACGCTCTGCCCAGCGAATCGTCTCGGGTGCTTTGGTACACATCAGCTCTACCGCATCCTGATCGGCAAGGTAGTCTGAACCCTTAACTGTATCGAACATATGGAGCTCAACAGAGTCCTCTTTGCCAAGAGCGGCATTGATGCCTCCCTGTGCTGCACCGGAGTGGCTTCGTAGCGGGTGAAGTTTTGTGATGACTGCTGTTCTCTTTCCTGCTTCGGTCAGTTCCTTGGCAGCGGCAAGACCGGCAAGGCCGGCACCGACGATCACAGCATCGTATTCGTAGATTTTAACGTCCATAACGCTTGCGTCCTTTTTAGTCAGATTTGCACTGATTATAGCGTCCGGTTACTATTAAATGGATTAATCGAAAGGGGGAAGGGCGGGTTTTTTAGGGAAGTTGTTACACATTTTCCATTCCCAAAATAAGAATGAAAAGTGCAGCGAATAATGAAAATAAGCAGAGGTGATTATGCAGCCGATCGGGCTGCAAGCTGCTTGAAGGTATCAAACGAGAGCAGGGCAAGCGGGATCTCTCTTCCGATACGTTTCTCGATCGCTTTGTAGTGTTTGCTGAACATCTCAAGATCGGCATCATCTGCTACGATAAGAACCTCTGCGCCGCTGTCGAGTGCATCAAGCAAGGTTGTGGCGGCTTTGAGGTAGGCAAGGTTCTCTTCTCTGCCGATCAGTGAGCGTCCACACAGTCTACGTTCGCGTCCAAAGCGTACGATGCGGCACACTGCCGCTTCAATAGCTTTAAATACCTCCTCTTGGGTAGGTGTCTGGGTATGTGCCGCATAAAATGCCACGCCCTGCCCATTAAGTGTATCGATGCTGTGTGTAGCGAGAGCATCTTTGGAGAGCTTTTGGCTGATCTTCTCTAATAAGCTACTTTTTGGGGATAGATTTGCCATAGTGATGAGTGCTTCGAGGCTCTCTGTATGATCTTGTGTGTCAAAGAGGTTGTTTTCATATTCGCAAGCAGCCAATCCATCGTAGGGGTCACTGATCGCTTCGAGTATTGCATCTTTTGCACTATGCCCCTCGGTTATCATTTTGTGTGCAAGTAATAAGATAGCATCACCAATATAGTCATGGTTAAATTTGCTACTCTCTGAAGCGTAGTGAAGCGCATAGAGGCTCTCATAGTAGGCTTTGTCTTCTTCTGATGCATAGGGAGCAAGCAGCTCGAAGCGCTCCATAAAATCATCATCGTTGATGACAAGGCAGTGGTTGGAGCGGTAGGAGAGTACGGGATCGATCTGAAGTTCGTTGCTAAATCGCTCTACAATCTCACCGATTGTCTCATCACCGGTGACAACCAGTTCATTGATCTTGAAAACAAGTTTCTCTTCCGGGTAGGCGAAGTTCTCGTTCTTGGCTTTAATGTTTTTAAGTATCTCCATTGCTTTGGCATCGGCATCGAGTGTGATAGAGAAGTGCTTGTAGTAGGGTAGATAGTCTGTCTTGGCATTGAAGAAAAAGGCTCTTACATTCAGAGTATGCTGCATGGTGTCATCCTTTTGATGAATAGGTTTAAGTTTGTATAAATTATGAAGATTATAACCTTCTCTTTCTTCTAGAAAAGAGAAAAAGGGTGTTGTTTGATGATTATAGAGGTAAGTATGTTACAATTTCTCTTATAGAACTCTCTGAATAACTCCACTTTCCCAACAAACTGGATTGTTTTTGGCTCATTATCGGGTCATTCATAAGGTTTTGTTATCAGTTTCTCCATTTTTTGAAAGAAATACCTCATAAAGTTACCTGTTTTAGTCTCTTTTGAGGTAATATTTTCTTATTCTACCCCAAAAGTCAAGACAACTTCAAAAATTCTCTAATTTCCTTTGCATCTATGCCACCTTTTGTAATATTTGAATAGGCTCTAGGAGTCTGTCGGACTCAACCTCTAAAAACCAGCATTTTGCTATAATAGATATCAATAACAATCAATCCAATAGGTATAAAAACTTCTATGGCGAATCACTTTATCAGCTTCAACCGAAAACAAGCCTATCTCCTGCCGTCAAGTATTGATGAATGGCTTCCACAGGAGCATCTTGCACGTTTTATCGTTGACGTAACAGAACAACTTGATCTTTCCAATATTCTCAAACACTACAATGGTACAGGCGGATCGGCAGCCTACCATCCCTAGGTACTTTTTTCTCTTCTGTTTTACGGATATGCTACGGGAACCTTTTCAAGCAGAAAGATAGAGCGTGCCACATACGATTCAGTAGCGTTTCGCTATCTTGCAGCCAATACCCATCCCGACCACGATACCATTGCCTCATTCCGTAAACGTTTTCTTCCCCAGCTTGAAGAGCTCTTTGTGCAGATACTTCTCATTGCCAAAGATACAGGCTTTCTCAAAGTAGGCAAAGTCAGCCTTGACGGTACCAAGATCAAAGCCAATGCTTCCAAACACAAAGCACTCAGCTATGCACACGCAAACAAACTACAGAAACAGCTTGAAACTGAAGTAAAAGTATTAATGCAAAAAGCCAATGAGGCGGATAACAGTGATGAGAATGACGGTATGGATATTCCAAAAGAGATCAGCCGAAGAGAAGACCGTATCGCAGTGATCAAAGAAGCCAAAGCTAAAATAGAACAGCGGGCCAAAGAGCGTTATGAAAAAGAAGAAGCTGAGTAGCAGGAAAA
>FPIB01000027.1_pt1 | contig 20247 bp, 17 predicted proteins | sample 1057271 | NCBI WGS metagenome assembly FPIB01 (sample SAMEA4473313, study PRJEB15554) | hydrothermal vent metagenome | biome: marine basaltic hydrothermal vent biome; feature: marine hydrothermal vent; material: water | place: Pacific Ocean | collected 2011-06-14/2011-07-23 | depth 1199 m
AACAAGGTACCTATGCTACAAAAAGTAGCATAGTGGAGATGGAATTATGGAAAAAGAAAAGTTGTCTTGACTTTTGGGGTGGAATAGGCATTATGCTTGCCCTCTCGGCTTACACGGTCATCAACCCTGCAATCAACCAAAACTCGCTGCATACCAATCCGGACTTTTTCGATGCCTCCAACAAAAGTTTTGCCCTGCTCTCCAAAGCCTACATTGACGGCAAATGGCACAATACAGAAGTAAAACTCGGCAGACAGTCACTTGACACACCCTTTGCTGACAGTGACGACATCCGTATGATGCCCAATTTTTTCAACGCCTACACGCTCAAAAATACCGATATTGCACATCTTACCTTGCAGGCTGGTTTCATCGATAAAATGGCAGGTTGGGAGAATGGTGTTGACAGCAGCAGATTTGTTGACATAGCACAGGTACTTGGAACTGATGATACCAACGGCATCTACTACGCCTCAGCAGCCTATGATATTGACGATCTCTCACTAAGCCTCTGGTACTACCGTTACACCGATATTGCCGATATTCTTTATGCCGAAGCGGGCTATGCCTATACGCTCTTTGAGTATGCAGCACTTACACTTGGTCTGCAGTTTAGTGATACCCACCAGACAGGTGCTGCACTGCTGGGTACCAAAAATGCCCACACATTCGGTGTGAGTACAAAGATTGCTTTTGCGTCACTGGGTATCACACTGTTGGGAGCCTACAACAAAGACAACGGCAAAAGCGGGGCTTGTGATCTCTCTTTGGGTGGTGGTCCCTACTTTACTTCTATGGAGGATCAGACCATTGATGCCATCGGTGCACAGGGGAGTGCATGGATGGGTGCTGTAGGATATGATCTCTCTGCGCTTGGCATTAAAAATATGACATGCGGTATTGCCTTTGGAAAATTTACCGCCAATGAAGAAAATATGCACTATCATACCAAAGAGACCGACATTGTCGTTGAATATGCCCCTCTTGATCAGTTCACTATGACCGCGGCCTATGCACGTGTCAACCACAAAGATGACAATGGTGCAGATTTTAGTCAGTTCAGACTCATTGTATCCTATAGCTTTTAATATCTGCCAATTTGAGCTTCCTTAGATGTCTGTAGACCAGCGGTTGGGAAAGTTCAAGTGTATCACACAGCTCACAGACACTACTTTGGATCAGGGCTTGACTTTACTTCGATGCTTCCAACATAAAAACCCAGCATCAGTTGGTAAAAAAAGTAAAGAGCAACAGCAACAGCTGCTGCTGCTAAATATGATGTATGGATCAGTAGAGTCTATCAATTATCTTTTGCAGTTTCGATTTCGCACTGTGGAGGAAAAGTGTGCTTTTTCCAGAGAGCTTGCCCTCTTCGGACATGGGTGTTTCCATAAACTCTTTTATTGCATCAATCAGTACACGCGTACTACGCATCTCTTCACGTGATTTGTCATGGTATTTATCATTCTCTTTATGCCCTTCAATATGCATGATTCTTTTAAGTTTTGCATTCTGCTCATGAAGCAATACCTGAAAACTCTTCATGGTTTCAATAGCATCCTGAATATGGGCATCAACCTTGTCCATCTCCTCTTTGCAGCTTCCCTTCTGCTTGATATACGCTTCAGCTTCAGAGAGCTGCGTCTTCGCAAAAGCAAGATTGCTGCTTGCTTTGTTTGATACCCTTATGGCATAGACAATCCACATCACAAGCAGTGTCACTGCCGCAACAAAGGTGCCGCCAAGAACAAAATTGGGTTTTCCACCAAAGAGTGTTGCATACCATCCAAGCACCTCTTTGAGAGTATCCATAGTGGGTACTTTGGTAACATCAAGTGTTATACCAACCTTCTGTGATGCCAGATAAACCATCCCTGCAAAGGCTGTACCCCCTGTAATAAGCGCCATCAGAAAGCCTGTGAATTTACCGCTGCTTACCTCTTGGACAACAAAAGGCGGCAACTCCTCTTTACGCTCAAAGACAACGACTTCCTCTTTCTCGCTCTCCTCCTCATTTTTATTCTCAAAGCCAAGGACATTCAATAGCTCCTCACTCTCATGAAGCGCTTCACTTTCAAGTGCTGTTTTTGCTTCATGATACCCTTTAAGATCCTCTTCAAGGAGCAGTTTGCAAGCCTCCATCTGCTTCTCTGCATCGTTAACGATATGTTTTGTCTTCTCTATCAACATCATAGCCGCATCACTCTTTTTCATACCGTCAATCTCTGCAAGCACTTCACTGTCACCGAGTGTCTTATCGGAAATACTCTCCTCCTTGGAAACAGCCTCCTGTGTTTGCGGTTCACTCTGCTCATCTGACATCTCTTTACTACTTGTTTCTGTACGCTCTGGCTGTTGTACCTCTTCAACCGATATGGTCTCTTCAGCTACATTCTTTTGCATTTTTTTCTCTTCCTCAGCGTGCATTTTATCTCCTTCTTCAATATTGTTGTATCAATCTTTTTATTTTATCAAAAAAAAATCATAAATATTTAATCTATATCAATTTTTTGATACATGTTCGATATAATTCCTTTTATCACTCTCTATTAGGAACACCATGGGAATTCTTATTGCACTTTTAGTCCTCTCTGTACTGATCTTTTTCCATGAACTCGGGCACTTTACCGCTGCCCGTATTTTTGGAGTACAGGTAGATGTCTTCAGCATCGGTTTTGGCAAACGTCTCTGGACAAAAAAGATAGGCAAAACCGAATGGAGCATCTCCACCGTTCCACTGGGCGGCTATGTCAAGATGAAGGGACAGGATGATACTGACCCGACAAAAAAGAGCTTCGATCCCGACAGCTACAATGCCAAAGCGCCGTGGCAGCGTATTATCATCCTGCTTGCAGGACCGTTTGCCAACTTTCTGATGGCATTTTTGCTCTACCTCGCCATCGCCTATATGGGAGTACCCAAACTCCTTTCTTATGTCGGAGAAGTAGGCAAGGATACCCCTGCTCTGCACGCCAGTCTTCAAAAAGGAGACAAAGTCGTTCAGATCAACGGTCACGATATCCGCTACTGGGAAGAGATCGGTAAGGCGATCAATGAAACAACGGGGAAAATCAACATGGTGATCGACCGCAACGGTACAACCCAAAACCTCACGCTTACCCCCAAACTGATAGAGGATAAAAATCTTTTTGGCGAAACGATCAAAAGACGCATCATCGGCATCTCACCACTGCCAAAACAGACCACCGTCGTTTATGGATTCGCTGAGGGCTTTACATATGCATGGGATGAAACGGTACGTGCCTCTACCCTGATCTTCCAAAGTGTCCAAAAGCTGCTTACGGGTGCGGTGGGAGCGGATAAACTCGGCGGTATCATTACCATTGTCGATGTCACCGCTCAGGCAAGCCATGCGGGCATACTGGCACTCTTTTTCTTCACCGCGCTAATCTCGGTCAACCTTGGCGTACTCAACCTTCTGCCCATCCCGGCACTTGACGGTGGGCACATCATGTTCAACCTCTATGAGATGCTGCGCGGCAAAGAACCAAACGAAGCAGTCATGTACTACATGACCGTCACCGGATGGATCATCCTTGGCGGGTTGATGATGCTCGGACTCTACAATGACATTCACCGCCTGATGGGGTAACTTTTCTTAAAAAAAGTTAATAGTGAAGAGTGAAGAGTGAAGAGTTTTGGTATGCTTTTCTTAGCGAAAAGCTTTTTTGATATAGGGTACCTGCCATACAATACCACAATGGAGAAGAAGAATGATATTGGATAAAGAAAAATTAAGAGCAAACCTTGATAGAGTGATTTGGAACATCGAACAGGCGCGTATCAGCGTCAGTGAACACCACATCGTCAAACTGGTTACCGTTGCCAAATATACCGAGGTTGAGAACATCACCACACTCTACGAACTTGGGCAGCGTGCCTTTGGTGAGAACCAGGTACAGCAGTTGCGTGAGCGTATGGTACAGCTTGAAGATCTGCCGCTGGAGTGGCACATGATAGGCAGACTGCAAAAGAACAAAATCAACAACCTCATCGACCTCCGTCCTACCCTCATGCAGTCGCTTGACAGCCTTGAACTGGCACAACAGATGCAGAAAAAACTAAAGGCAAAAGAGGCAACTATGCACTGTCTGCTTCAGATCAATGCGGCAAAAGAGGAGAGCAAAGCCGGTGTCATGCCAGAAGAGGCGGTGGAGACCTACCTGCAAATCAAAGCAGAATGTCCCAACATCACCCTCAAAGGGGTCATGACCATTGGTGCCCATACTGATGATACAAAAGCGATACAGCAGAGCTTCGAGACAACCCACTGCATCTACGAAAACCTTGAAAAAGAGGGGGCGACCATCTGCTCCATGGGCATGAGCGGTGATTATGAACTGGCGATCAAGTGCGGGTCAAATTTGGTAAGGATCGGATCGGCACTCTTTAAAGAGTAGAAATCATACACTTTCCATATGAAAACAAGGAGAAGTACAATCTCTAAAATGAACTCCCGCGTAGGGTGTTGTTGGGAGACAACGCCTTTGACGGTTGCATATCAGATACATCATAACTTCTTGGTGTTTTCTTTTGGTTTTAGACATCATATATTTGTGTACGTCCTATTTCCAAAATATGCTCATCTGTTGTTAATATTTTGGTGTTGTGAGGGCACAACACCCTACATGTGCACTTTAGTACCATATGCTTCTCTTATGAAGCAACTGACATCTGACACTTCTGGCACACACCGTAGAGGTTCACCTGTCTACGGTTGAGGTTGAAATGCTCTTCTTGGCTGAGGTGATGAAACAGTGCATCGGTTTTTTCCAGACACATCTTGTCCTCAACGGCACCACACTCGGTACAGACGAGATGAATATGATCCTCTTTTGCCAATTCATATTTGGACTTTTTGCCAACAATTGGCACTTCGACAAGCACACCCTTTTCAACCATCAGAATAATGTTTTTATAGACCGTTGCCAAGGAGAGAGAGGGGTGCACTTTGACCACTTCGGCATAGATGTCATCCACAGACATATGCCCGTACTTCTCTACTACACCCAAAATATTCATACGCTGAAATGTTGCTTTGAGATCACTCTCTTTAAGCAGGACTGCATAGTCGGTCATGGTTTTCCTTTATTACATTGCACCTATATAACTAAACATACCACAGTATCCTTAGCTATATATTAAACATCAAACCAAAAGCCGCAGTTGCGGCTTTTGGATATATTTTCTTACAGCTCTTCAGCGTGTTTTGCAAGGTACTCTGCAACACCGTCAGCATCAGGTTTCATCGCTTCGTCACCTTTTTGCCAACCGGCAGGACACACTTCACCATGCTCATTGGTAAACTGCATTGCATCGATCATTCTGAGCATCTCATCAACGTTTCTTCCCAGTGGAAGGTCATTAATAACCGCATGTCTTACCGTACCGTCAGTATCGATAAGGAAAGAGCCTCTCAGTGCTACAGACTCATCAAGCAGTACATCGAAATCTCTTGAGATCTGCTTTGTCAGGTCTGCTACAAGCGGGAAGTTGATACGTCCGATACCACCCTTTTCTACCGGAGTCTCTCTCCATGCAAAGTGTGAGAACTGGCTGTCTACAGAAACACCGATAACATTGACACCTCTCTCTTGGAACTCATTGTATCTGTGAGAGAATGCAATGATCTCTGAAGGACATACAAATGTAAAGTCAAGCGGATAGAAGAAAACAACGGTTCCCTTTTCTCCAAAGTTCTGGTAAAGGTTGAAATCTTCAACGATCTGCCCGTCAGCAAGTACCGCTGTTGCTGTAAAGTCAGGTGCTTTTTTGGTTACTAACATATTTTTTCCTTTAAATGATAATTTTTATCCAATAATTATAGCCACTTTTGTTTAATTGCAGATAAAAATAATCCTAATTAAACGGCAGCAATCCAAACTTTTTTATAAATGTCTCATCAATATCGATGATCCCTCTTACATGAAGATTCTCAAGCACCTCTTTGGTACAGAAGGTATCACCCGGCCACTCTCTTTCAAACCCGTCAAGCGTATTTTTGTTGGTGGCATCCACGGCAATGAAACCTTTGCGTTTGACATCACGCTGCGCATCGATATTGTTGACCACACGCCAGATCAGCATATAGGGATCATTGATATCATTGTTCTGCGCATCAACAACGATCAGTACCTTGATATGCGCCTTGAGTACACGAAGCGCTTTGATCAGCTTCAACTGCGAACGCTGCTTATTCACGGCAATAACACAGACAGGATTTTTGGTATGGGTCATGTACTGTTTGAGTGCGACGATATCGGTATCGATCTTTTGCATCTTCTCAAGCAATGCCGCATCCTCAAGCAGTGCTTCAACCCCCTCTTTGACCTCATCACCCGTTGCATCGATACCAAGTTTGCCACCGACAAACTGTTCGGGTGCGGAGTGGTCAAGGTGATCGACGATCCCTTCGGTAATCAGTATCTTCTCTGTACTGAGGCGGTTGAGGATATGCTCACAGAGCGCTTCGTGATCTTCCAATGCTGGGGCATCTTCCCCCACAAAAATGGCATGCTTGACAAAGCTCATCTGCCCCACTCCCCAGAATGCGTGCATGAACTGCTGTGCATGCCCTTTGTAGAGGGTTTTCATCTTGGCAAGAATAAGATTGTGAAAGACCCCATTTTCAGGCATATAGTAGTCGATCAGATCGGGTGCCATTGGTTTAAGCATCGGCAAAAAGACACGTTCGGTCGCCCAACCCATATATTTGTCCTCCAGCGGCGGCTTCCCTACTACCGTTGCGGCAAAGACAGGATTTTTTTTCATCGTAATGGTCTCTACCTCCATCACAGGGAACGGCTCTTTGAGGGTATAGTAGCCGGTATGGTCACCAAACGGCCCCTCTATCTCCATCTTTTGAGGATCGACAAAGCCCTCGATAACGATGTCCACATCACGCGGCACATAGATGTCATTGGTCATAGACTTCACCAGCTGCGCATTTTTGTTGCGTACAAAGCCGTACAGCAGCATCTCGAACATCCCGTGCGGCATCGGTGCCTGTCCGCACCAGATGTAGAGCGGATCACCGCCTATGGCAACAGAGACAGGCATCTTTTTACCCGCCTTTTGGTACTGGTCAAAAAAGTGTGAAGCATCCTTGTGTATCTGCCAGTGCATCCCAAGACGGTGTTTGTCATACTGCTGCAGCCGGTACATACCGAGGTTTTGCATCGTGCCGTCAAGGCTCTGCGTATAGACCTGCCCCATCGTAATGAACGGTCCTCCATCCTCTTCCCATGTTTTCAGGATCGGAAGCCTGTCCAGATCAACTTCCTCTTTGGGGATGACCACCTCCTGACACTCCCCTCTAAAGCTTAGACGCTTTGGAAAGACATTTTTCAAAGAGAAGAGTTTTGGTATCATCGCCAGTTTGGCTTTGAGTGTCTTAGGCGGTTTGAGCTTGAGCAGCTCCTCTATGCCCTCTGCTACGTCATCAGGGTGCTTGCCAAAGATCTTTTGGGTGATCTCCTTGTTGGCAAAAATATTCATCAGCACAGGCATATCGTACTCGATGCCTTTTGCTCTGTTGACCGGTTTGGTAAAGAGTATGGGGCGGGAATCCTCTTTTTTAACCTCTATGTAGGCAACATGTGGAATCTCAAGCTCCACATCCAACGGTTCATCTATGATCTTCAAATTGCCGTGTTCTTTAAGCCACTCTACAACATCTTGCATACTTCTACCTTCGTGTCAAATTGAAAAGATTATAGCAAAAAAGGGCTTACTGCCCTGCTTTGTTGCTAAGCAAATAAATACTTTAGATTTATACTATATTAATGATTGTTTCATGTCGTATATACACCCCTATTGGAATATAGGAGCAAGTTTAGAAGCATTAAAGCCGTTCAGGCATTTCATCTTTAAAGGCGATCTTTTCAGCATTTTCAAGGATGTCAAGCGCACCTCTTTCTATCATCTTCTGTGCCAGCATATCTCCAAGGATATCGGCTTCTTCTACCGGTACTTCCATCTGCTCATGCAAAATATGTGTACCGTCTGGATAGCCTATCATCGCTCGTACAGACACACATTGTGCCGCTTCATCCATTGTCGCATTGACCGCTACGGGTGCGGAACATCCGGCACCAATCACTGAAATAAAATTGCGTTCGACTTTTGTACAGAGAAATGTCGGTGCATGGTTGAGACTCATGGCGATCTCTCTGATGCGGTCATTGTTTGCAACAATCTCGATCCCCAGTGCCGCCTGCCCCATAGGCGGGATAAAAAAGTCCAGTTTTTCCACATAGGGAATATCTTTAAGCAGGTCAAGCCTGTGAAGTCCAATGTATGCAAGGATGATTGCATCATACTGCCCCTCCGCAAGCTTTCGTAAACGGGTGTTGACATTGCCGCGAAGATCTTTGATCTTAAGATCCGGTCGTTTCTCCAAAAGCTGCATACGACGGCGCAGAGAGGTGGTACCTACCACTGCACCTTCGGGAAGTTCCTCAAGGCTCTTGTAGGTATGGGAGAGGAAAACATCGCTCTGATCTTGACGCTCGGTAATGGCGCACAGTTCCAGCCCGTCAGGAATATAAGTAGGCACATCTTTTAAGGAGTGTACGGCAAGATCCGCATTGCCTGCAAGCATCTCATCCTCAAGCTCTTTGGTAAAGTGCCCTTTCCCGCCCACAAGTGCCAGCGGTTTATCGAGTATCTTATCGCCTTTAGAGGTGATTTCGTTCAGCTCAACACTTACATTGGGAAATGTTTTCTCGATACGCGCTTTAATATGATATGCCTGCCAGAGTGCCAAGGCACTTGCACGTGTTGCTATGACCAGTTTTTCCAAAAAAATCCCCTCTTTTTAGTTGATATTCCGCTTGTGGTTACGGTTTATTTGATAAATTTTTTATAGCCGTCACGCATTTTGTCCCACTCACCGTCAATATAGACTGTCGGTGTACCGTTGACCATCATACGTCCGGCAGCATCTTCATCTGCTTTAAGCGCATCTTTAACTGCTTTTGCATTTATCTTCTCGGCAGTGGTATCATAACCAGTATGGGCTTTTACTGCCGAAAGGATCTTTTTCATATCCCTCTCTCTTGGGTTGATCTTCAAGCTGTACATCTTCTCAACAACATCTGTTTTCCCCTCTTTTTGAGCTTCATGCATAATACGCGTCAAGACGCCAGATACCGGATGAATACGTAGTAGAGGAAGATGATAGTAGTACAGTGCAATTTTGTCAGGATGTTCTTTGGCCGCCTTCATGATACCCGGCACTGCCTCTTGACAGAAAGGACACATCGGATCGGAGAAAACAATGATCTTATGTGCTGCATCTTTGTTTCCAAACAGCAGGTGTGCATCATCATACATACTTTGGGGTACAGTCGGTTTGATATCATCTCGATAGTCATGTCCGTTTTTCAACTTTACCAGATGTCCGGTTATCAACCCGTCTTTAATGAACATGGTCTCAGGTACATGGATCTTTTTGTTTTGGTAGGTAAGATCCATGGTTGTAAGCAATATCTGCCACCCTGGAAGCTCTTTATGGGTCTTTTGTTCGATCACAGTTACCCCATCTACTTTTACTTGCGGGTTTTTGACAATATTGCGTTTGACATACTTTACAAGTAGTTTGTTATCGGGTATCTCATTTGCGCTCAATACGATCGTTGCGATCAGCGTGCTCGTCAATAATTTCGACATCAATGACATCATTTTCTCCTTTATGTGTAAAATCATCTGTGTTGTTTCGTTCCGGCGTTATTTTAGCAATAAATTGCAAATAAACCGTATAAATCAGGGCTGCAACTCCCATAAAGTCACTTACTACCCCCGGCAGGATCAGCAGAAGTGCTCCGGTAAGATAGGAGGTTGTTGCATCCTGAAACTTGCGTATATCCAATTTACCTCTGTGAAGCGCCTGCATATTGCCAAGCATAGCATAGGGTGAGTTTTTCAGTAGTGCTGTTCCAAGAACCATCGATCCTATCGTCCAGACAGTTGCCCAAAATGCACCGATGACTTCCAGCATTTTCAGCGAAAAGTATATTTCAAGAAAAAGATAGGGAAGCAGGATAACGATCAGCATAGTCTCTCTTCGACAAAAGAGGCAATCTCTTCTGCCGAAACCTCCTCTTTTATCATACCTTCACGGGTTACAAACTCTACCAGCCCATCTGCAAGTTTTTTCCCAATGATCACCGCATGAGGAATACCGATAAGCTCATAATCTTTCATCTTTGCCCCAAAGCGGTCTTTTCTGTCATCGAAAAGTACATCTATCCCCTTTGCCTTTAAGGCTTCGTAAAGTTTCTCACCCAGCGCAAGCTGTGCTTCGTCTTTGATGTTGGAGACCATAATGTACAGATCAAACGGTGCTGACTCCTTCGTCCAGATACACCCTTTCTCATCATGGTGCTGCTCGATAATGGCTGCAAGCAGACGGCTCACGCCGATACCGTAGGTTCCCATCACCATTGGCTGTGCTTTGCCGTTTTCATCAAGGAAGGTACACCCAAGCGGTTCAGAGTAGCGGGTACCAAGCTGGAAAATGTGTCCTGCCTCAATCCCTTTGGTGTAACGCAAATTGCCGCCGCAGTGAGGACAGTTGTCTCCCTCCTGTACAGCCACAATATCACTGTACTCAAATGCCCCGTCAATTGTATTGCCTGTAGTATGATACCCCTCTTCGTTGGCACCACAAATCATGTCGGTAGCATCTTTAAGGGTATTGTCCACAACCACACGTACACCATCAGGTGTATTTAGCGGAGTCATATATCCTGCGACAAGTCCTGCCTTGGCAAGCTCCTCTTCGCTGACATCTACCAATTCGTTGGCATCTACCGCATTACAGGCTTTAACCTCCTGCAGTTCATCCGAACCTCTGAACGCAAAGAGCACAATGTCACTTTTGCCTTCATCATAGAGTGCCCGCATCGCTACGGTTTTTACCAGATAGTAAGGATCGACATTGAAAAAGGCTGCAAGTTCCTCCATCGTTGAAGCATTAGGGGTATGCACTTTCTCTTTGCCAAGCTGCGGTACGGGAGCGTCACACGATCTCTCCTGACGTACTGCCGCTTCGATATTGGCACCGTAGTCACATGCGTCACAAACAACAATGGTATCTTCACCGCTGTCTGCAAGTACCATAAACTCCTTGCTTCCACTGCCGCCTATGGCACCCGAGTCTGCCTCGACCACACGGAATGCAAGCCCAAGACGGGTGAATATCTTTTTGTAAGTCTCTTCCATCAGGTCAAACTCACGCTTCATGTCTGCCTCATCGACATGGAAGCTGTAACCGTCTTTCATCAAAAACTCACGCCCGCGCATCAACCCAAAACGAGGTCTGATCTCATCACGGAACTTGAGGTTTATTTGATACAGATTAAGCGGTAACTGCTTGTAACTTTTGACACTCTGACGTACAAGGTTGACCATCATCTCTTCATGGGTGGGTCCCAGGACAAACTCATTCTCTTTTCTGTCTTTAAAGCGCAGCAATTCTTTGCCGTACTTCTCATAGCGACCGCTCTCTTCCCAAAGTGATGCCGGTGTCACAAATGAGAGGCTTACCTCCTGGCATCCTGCCGCATCAAGCTCCTCTTTGACCACATTGCGCACACGGTCAAGCACCTTTTTGCCAAGCGGAAGAAAGTTGTAGAGTCCACTGCCCCCAACTGACTGTATAAACCCGCCTCTAAGCAGGAAAATATGGCTTGCCAATGTCGCATCATTGGGTGTCTCTTTGGTTGTCGGTACTAATAGTCTGGAAAATCTCACGCGTTGTATCCTTTGGTATGGTGATCGTTTTTATACTGCTTTAAATCGACATGCTCCGTATCGATATTGAACATCTTTTTGACAGCCTCGATACAGTTGGCATTTTTCTTCTGGGTCGATGATTTTCTAAGGTTTTGTGTGGGGTCATGCAGAAAACGGTTGAACATCTGCTGGGCCATTTTTCGCATATTTGCCTCATACTCCGGCGGTACGAAACCTTTTTTCAGTGCCCTTTGCATCTCTTTGTCGATCGCTTCGGAAACATGCTGACGCATCTGTTTGATCACCGGCTCAATAGAGAGTGCCCGCAGCCATGCGTAGAACTCCTCTGTATGCTGTTCAACGATCTCGGAAGCCCGTATCGCCTGCTCTTGCCGCATGGCGTGGTTTTCATTGGAGATACTCTTAAGATCATCAATACGGTAAAGTTGCAGTTTAGGCAAATCCATATCGGCAATATCACGCGGGATCGCCATATCAAACCAGTGTCTTGGCAGTGTCTCGTTCTCAATCAGAGACTGTGTGATCACCGGTTCGGGCGAAGAGGTGGCAGAAAAGAGCAGGCGATAGCGGTTAAGATATTTTGGCAGATTCTCTATTGTGTCTGCTTTGACATTCTCTCCGAGTGCATCGGCAACTTTGGTTACCTTTTCCAAGTCACGTCCTATCAATACCACATCACACCCTACTCTCAGCAGATGCTTTGCCGCCAGCACACCCATTTCACCGGCACCGACAACAATCCCTTTCATTCCCTGAATATTTTCACCCAGAAGCTTGTGTGCCTGTGCTACGGCAACAGAAGCTATGGAGATAGGGTTTTGGGAGATATTGGTAGCATTGCGTACCTGTGCGGCACACTTGACCGCATGGGAAATGACACGGTTAAGACGCTTGCCTGCCGTACCATTTTGAAATGAAAAACGGAATGTATCTTTCACCTGACCGGTAATCTGTGACTCCCCGATAACCAGTGAGTCAAGGGATGAGACAACCGAAAAGATATGTCTGATCGCCTCTTCGTCATCGTAGCGCTTTGCCGTACTCTTGAGTTCATAAAAGTTCAAATCGCTCTTTTGGCTCATAAGCCCCAATACTGCATGGTAACTTGCAAAATTGTCACGTGTAGCAAGCACGATCTCAACACGGTTACAGGTTGAGATAACAAAGGCTTCATGAATAAACTCAAAATGCGTCAACTGATCGAGTATTATTTTCATCTCTTCTTTGTTGGCAAATGCCAGCTTCTCACGCATGGCAAGTTCACAGTTTTTATGAGAGAAACTTACAACCTGATAGTACATCAAAACTCCCTATCTATCATTTCCATCGCAATCTCACTGAGCGCTTCTTCTCCAAGAGCATTCATCAGCTCTACGGCTTCCTCGATAAGTTCACGTGCCTGTGCATAGCACTTCATCGGTATCTGATGCATCTGCATCTGCGTCATGATCCACTCCTGCTCCTCTATGGAGAGTACCTTGGCATGCAGATTTTTAAGTTTCTCTCTGCCTGCATCATCAAGTACTTCGTAAAGATAGATATACGGCAGCGTCGTTTTGCCCTCGGCAAAGTCATGCAGTGCCGGCTTGCCAAGTGTCGCACTGTCAGCGGTGATATCGAGCATATCATCGATCATCTGAAACGCTATCCCCAAATTACGCCCGTAGGTCATAAAGGGTTTGGGAGGTTTCCCCGCAAGCAGTGCAGCCACCCCTGCACTCGCTTCGATCAGCGATGCTGTCTTTTGGTAGATCATCTCAAGATAGACCGAGGTGTCGGTGTTGAAGCTCTTGGCAAGCGTAACATCTTTGAGTTCGCCAAGACTTAGCTGTGTAACGGCATTGGAGATCATTTTGGCAACATCGGGGGAGATATTGTTAAGCTCAAAAAAGCCTTTGGAGTAGAGGATATCACCCAGCATGATTGCTGTTTTGTTGCCGTAAAGTGCATTGAGCGAAGGTTTGCTGCGGCGCATATTTGCATCATCGATCACATCATCATGCAGCAGGCTTGCGGCGTGGATCATCTCCACGATCGCCGCGGTTTTAACTACAGCGAGTTTCTCTCCCGCGATCTTGAGGATCAGTTTTGCACGCAGACGTTTGCCATGGGGAAGCTTTGCATACAGCTGACGTACCCCGCTGTCATTAAGCTCTTCTACAAACTGTTCGATCTTTCTCTCGACGGCACTTAACACCCCATCTCCTTTATGTAACGGTACTAAAAGATGAAAATTATAACCAAATAGGTTTAATTTTTATTCTCATAGTTTTCTCTAACCCGATAAATTGCTGCATACATCAACGGTACATAAATAAGGTTCAGTACCGTTGCCCATGCAATTCCAAATCCAAGAGAGATCGCCATAGGCTGTAAAATAAGCGCCTGCCCGCTGGCAAAGAACATCAGTGATGAAAGCCCAAGCACTGTCGTTACCGATGTCAGGATAATCGGTCTTAGACGCATTCCTGCCTTTTCTACCATCTCATCATATGTGCGAGAGCCTTTGACAAAGTCAAGCATAATAAGCCCGTCATTGACCACCACACCGGCAAGCCCAATGATCCCCATAACTCCCGGCAGTGTCATATGTATCCCCATCAGTTTGCTGCCGACAAGTGCACCAAGCACCGATAGTGGTATGGTAGAGAGAATGATCAGTGGCAGTACCATTGAGTTGAACATCCACACCAGTGTGATAAAGATAAGGAAAATTGCGATCACTGCGGCTTCACCCATCTCTTTTTTGATCTGTCTGTTCTCTTTCTCCTCACCCTTGATGAGAACTTTAACACCGGATACCTCAAAAGCATCAAGCATCGGACGGATCTTGTCCATTACTTCTGTCGGTGTGATCAGATGTTTGTCCACCCGTGCAAACAGTGAACGCACCTTTGTACCGTCCTCTTTAAAGATCTTGACAAAACTTTTTTGATAGTAAAAGTCACAAATATCTTTCAGCCTTACCATCTGCTCTCCATCAGGCGTGGTAAGACGAAAATCACCGATCGCCCCGGAACGCTTTTTGTAAACATCTTCAATACGGATGCGGATCAGACCTTTACTGTCAAACATCTTTCCGTATTCAGCCTTGAGAAATGCTCCCCGCAGCACATTGACCACATAGCTTTCCGTAAATCCAAGCTGCTGTCCGTAACTGTTGACACGGAGCTTCAGTTCACGTTCACCCTCATTGGCATTGTCGGAGATATCTTCCACCCCTTTGATCTTGGAGAGATTTGCCTCTATGCTGTGCAATGCATCGAGCATCTTTTTGGGATCCTCCGCACTGAAACCGATCTCGATATCGTGGCTTACAATACCTGCCTGCTGCACATAGATATTGAACTCTTCATATAGTGGCTTATTATCGACTTTTATATTGCGGAACTTCTCAACCACCTCTTTTTGCACCTCTTTGACGATCTGCTGCGCCTTGCGTTTTCTGATCATATCGCTGTTATCATACTCCAGTGAGAAGATGGGGTTGATATAGCGGTCAAAAAAGTTTTCCGGTGCCTTTTCGTGCAGATTGATAAATATCTGAAAGAGGTTGTCTCCCACTTCAAAGCTTGCATCGGGATTGAACTTGAAACCGATGACAGAAGTAACAGAATCTACCTCCTCTTTGTTAAGACGTTTTAGCAATGCCTCTTCAATCTTGGTGACATACGCTTCTGTCTCTTTCAAATCATGGTTGATATTAACTTTGCCGTTGAGGTATATCTGCTGTGCATCAAACTCCGGAAAGAGCTGAAACTTGGTCACTTTTGCCATACCTACTGTTGCCACAATGATAAAGAGTACCAGCATCGTTAGTGAACGCCACTTTTTCATAAGCAGTTTTTTCAGGAAATCTTGATAGTTTTGGATAGACTTTTTCCAGAAACCACCCTCCTCATCCACTTTTTTCACCTTTCCGATACTGAAAAACTCTTTGGCATGCAGCGGAAGAAAATAGAACGCTTCAAAGAGTGACGAAAGTAAAAGGATACTGATCATTACAGGAAGTACCTGCATGAACATCCCCATCTTCCCGCTCATGATCAGCAACGGTAAAAAGGCAAACACTGTAGTAAGGGTTGCAGTCAGTACAGCAGGAAACATCTCTACTGCCCCGTCAATAGCAGCTTCTTTGGGAGATTTACCCATCTCCAGATGGCGGTAGATATTTTCTGCCACGACAATGGCCTCATCTACCAGCATACCAAGTGCAATAAGCGCACCAAGCATAGTAAGCATATTGAGGCTGTAACCTATAGCATCGGCAGCAATGAGGGTTATGAAAAACGATGTCGGAATACCAATAGCGACCACCCATGCAATACGGGCATTGACAGAGAGAAAGAGTGCGGCAAAAACGAGTATCAGTCCAAAGAGAATATTGGATGAGACAAGATTTAGACGGTTTTTGACCCATACTGAGGTATCCGTATAAGCATCAAAAGTAATATCGGGATATTTTTTCGCATAGGTTTTAAGTATCTGCTTAACCTCTTTGCTCAGCGCAATGGCATTTCCCTCTTTGGTCTTGTTAATATTCAAAGAGATATTGGGTTTACCGTTGAAGTGCGATATCTGTTTGGGATCCCCAAGCCCTATCCTGACAGAGGCAATATCTTTCAGACGCAGATGTTTCCCGTTGATACCAAGCAGTATATCACCCAGTGCCTTGGCAGATTTTTCTCCGTTGATCGTTGAAATATAGAGATGATCTCCCATCCCGTCAAGGGTACCTGCCGGATAGATCGAAGCAATCTGGCTTATTGCCTGATAGAGTGCGGATTTTGGCAGTCCGTAGGCATCAAGCTTTCTCTGATCAAGGGTAATAAGCACCTCAACATCTGCATCACCGCGTATGGCAATACCGCTTAGATCCTTGATCAGAGAGAGTCTGCTTTTTAGATCATCCGCCACATCCAACAGTCTTGTTTTGGGTACATCCCCCGAGATGGCAACAAGCAAAAGCGGGTAGTCATGCACAACCACTTTGGCAATCGGTTCATCCATATCGGAGGGAAGGTCACGCCTTATATTGGCAATAATATCTTTCACTTTTGAAAGTACAAGCTGTTTGTCATTACCCGGTTTAATATCTGCCGTGATCGTAAAAAGACCGTTTTGGATAGTGGTATAGATCGTATCAATCTCAGAGAGGCTTTTGAGCTCATCCTCTATCTGTTTGACCGCCATCTTGTCCAGCACATCCGCACTGGCTCCCACATACCCTCCACTGATGGATATCTCGTCAAGTGTAGAAGCGGGGAATATCTCCTTGGCGATATTTTGATAGGCAAAAACCGCCATGATCAGCATAAATGCCATGAGAATATGGTTGAGTATCGGCCTCTCTACTGCAAATTTGACAAAGTTGCGGATCATGGCTCTCCATTGTCAATCACAAAGATCGTATCTGTGACCCTGTTTTTATATTTGAGTGCTTCGACATTCCGCTGAAGAATCTTCTGTTCAGCTTTGAGTGCCTCTACCTGACGGTAGATTTTATTAACCTTTTTACTCTCATAATATATCTGGTTGCTCAAATAGATTTTGATAAGGGTCAATATCAGCACAATACTCATCGAGATAAGAATTACACTTACCATTCCCCATGTGATACCGTTGGGAGCTTTCTTTTGTCTCTGTATCTTTTCCATCAGCTGTCACGATCAAATTTGAAACTTCGCAGTTTGGCAGAACGGCTTCTTGGGTTGTGTGCCAGTTCCGCTTTGGATGCAGTCACCGGTTTTCGGTGCAGTGCTCTGCCGAGTGCATGGTTCTTACCACAGGTACATCGCATCGCCTGAGGATCACAGATGCAGGCAGTTGCCCATTTTTTAAAACGGTTTTTCACCAATCTATCCTCAAGAGAGTGAAAGGTAATGAGAGAAACAACTTCCCCTTTATAGTGCTTCGCCTCGATCGCGTCAAGCAGCCCCTCTATTTCGCCAAGTTCATTGTTTACCTCGATGCGTATTGCCTGAAACGGCAGTGTTGCAGGGTGTATTTTCCCTCCTGAAGGCATAACGCTGCTGCAAATTTGGCTTAACTCCTGTGCACTCTCTATGGGTTTTTTGGCACGAGCATCAACAATTGTCGCTGCCAGCTTTCGGTAGGAGCGCACCTCTCCGTATGTATCGAAAATATACTCCAGCTTCTCTTTGGGATAGGTATTGACCACTTCATATGCACTAAGTGATGCAGAACTGTCCATACGCATATCCAGTGTTTGGGCATCAAATGCAAAACCGCGCTCTTTTTTGTCAAGCTGCAAAGAGGAGACCCCAAAGTCAGCAAGCAGCGCTGTAACAGGAGCCTCTGTCAAATCTGGCAAAACAGTTGCAAAGGTACCTTTATAGAGTCTGCTGCGCTCTTGAAAAGGAGCCAGTCTCTCTTTGGAAAATGCCAGTGCTTCATCATCACGATCGATACCGATATGTTTTAAATACCCGTAATGTGCAAGTACTTCACTGCTGTGTCCGGCATATCCCAGTGTACAATCGACAAAGTATCCCTCAGGCACATCTTTGAAGCTCTCAAGCACTTCAGACAACAATACCGGTATATGCGGACTCTCCAAGTGATTCCTTTTAAAATTTCTAATTTCTAATTTCTAATTTCTAATTTAACCGTTATAATACCGAAATAATCCTAACAAAGGTTCTGCCTATGGACAAGCACCTCATCCAAGAGATCAAACACGTTTCGCTTTCACTTTTTAACAAAAACTTTTTTGGCGTTTATCATGGCTCTATCTCTGCCCGTCTCTCTGCAAACAGTTTTATTATCAACTCCAAAGACACCATTCTTGATGAAGTGACCGAAGATTCACTTGTCAAACTCGACTGTCAAAAACGTGACTACCGGTGGAGTCTTGCCAACACGGATGTACATATCCATGAGCATATCTATGAGAGTATTCCAAATGCAAAGTATGTCACCTACACCATGCCGCCCTATACTACCGCTTTTTCTCTCAAACACGGTAAAGTAGTGCCGCAGGACTATTACGGCAGGCGGCTTCTTGGAGAAGTTATTATTTATGATCCTAAAAACTTTGAGGACTGGATCGAACGGGCACCCTATGAAGTGGCACAGTTTTTTCAAAAACACGATACACACCTGCTGATGATCAAAGGGTTTGGACTGATAGCCTATGACAGAGATATCAGCGACATGGCAAAAAAGATCGCCGTACTCGAAAACAGCTGCAGGCTCCTTGCCCTTTCGGCAAATTTATAGTTGACAAGTTTGTAAAGCATAGTTTTGTTATACTTTTCTATAATGTATTGTTAGGATAAAGTGTATGAATCAGACAAAAAAACGTTTAAGTATAATTAACCTTGCTATCTCAATCGGTGATACAGAAGCCATTCAACTTCAAATACTGAAACTCTCTCCTTTAAAACGAGATGAAAAGATACAGGAGATCATACATACACTTCAATCTGAAAACTACGCACAGGCACAAACACTAATTGCTTCATACATAGAGAGTGCGCCTGATGAAATACATCAGCGTACCCTTTCCGAGATTCCTGATTCTCCCGAAGAGGAGGAGGCAATTATAAAAGAGTTTGATCTTTTCCGTACTAAACCCGAAGATGAGCATGAAGAGATTGATGAAATTTTAGATCTTGACACTTGCGATACAAGCCTGTTTAAAGAAAAACAAGAGAAAAAAAATGACTTTGATGCCCTGCTCAATCTTAAAAGTGAAGATATCCTTCCAAATGCACTTGAGATACAGCAGACACTTACCCAAAATGATGATTTTTTCACTCTTCATGAAAAGAATGAACCATTTGCCTATACTGAAGTAATTGAGAAAGATGATTTTTTCTTTGAGGAGAGTAATCAAAATAATTCTTTGCAACAAACACCGGATACAGACACAAAAGAGAGACTTTCTACAAACTTAAAAAGCTCTAATACGGAAACTTCCACACTATACGAGCCTATCCCCTATATAGATCAGAAATTTAAAAATATGCAGGTACAGTATCCACCTGTAACCCAAACTGACAAACACTTTGCTTCAGCCGATGCATGGCTAAAAAAAATTAAAAAAGAGGGCTACAGGGAGCGGGATATCGAAGAAATAATTAACTATATAGAAAAGCTTGTCAAGAAGAATCAAGTTGCAGAGGCAGCACAGCTTTTGCTTATTTCTGCCGCTACACAGTCCAAATATGCACAGTTCATGCTTGCTCGCGCGCTCTTCAAAGGTGAAATCATCAAAAAAAATCTTCCTGAAGCATTTACACTGATCAACCGGCTTGCGATGGAAGACAACTATGCCGAAGCGATCTGTGACCTTGGACAGTTTTATGAACACGGCATCGGTATTGACAAAGACAGACAACGCGCTCAGGCACTCTACAAAGAGGCGATGGAGCTTGGTATCAAACGGGCAAAACACCACTATGAACGCTTAAAAAAAGCAAACAGCAGCATCCTTGGAAA
>FPIB01000018.1_pt1 | contig 17131 bp, 18 predicted proteins | sample 1057271 | NCBI WGS metagenome assembly FPIB01 (sample SAMEA4473313, study PRJEB15554) | hydrothermal vent metagenome | biome: marine basaltic hydrothermal vent biome; feature: marine hydrothermal vent; material: water | place: Pacific Ocean | collected 2011-06-14/2011-07-23 | depth 1199 m
CGCCACATGAAGTATTTTTCGAAGCGTTTGCTAAGGAATTAGCTGCTTAATTGAGGTGGAATTGCACTTATGATTTGAATGGGCGTCCTTTTTGATCGGTTTAAAATCTATTTAAATCTATTAGGATATAATATTGCCCTAAAAGTTGTCTCAGCCAAGACTGTTGCAACGACCCTATCGAAAGATATGGAAGGATCCAGCCTGCTGTTTGGATCAGAGCAGGTTAGTTGCCTGTCAACAAAATAACTATAAAAGGTCTCACAATGAGAAAAGGTATCCATCCTGAATATATGGAATGTAAGGTTAAATGTGCTTGTGGTAACGAGTTTGAAGTAAAATCTAACAAACCGGAACTTTCAATCGATATTTGTAATGAATGTCACCCATTCTTTACAGGATCTGAGAAGATCGTCGATGCTGCCGGTAGAGTTGAGAAGTTTAAAAACAAATACAAACTCAGCTAATCTTTCCCCCGATTCACTCGGGGAAATTATTCTCTTTTTTAGGCAACTATGCTTACTTTTATTCCCACTCCCATTGGAAATCCTCAAGATATTACAATCCGAGCGCTTCGTCTTTTTGAAGAAGCAGAACTTTTTTTCTGTGAAGATACACGGCACACAAAACATCTTTTAAAACTTTTAGAAGAACGTTTTAACATGCAGTATCCTGATGTGGCATTTGTTTCATTTAATGAACATAATGGTCATACACGTTTAAAGCAGTATGCAGATGATATTCGGACAAAGAAAGTAGTTTATGTCAGTGATGCAGGTATGCCGGTCATTTCCGATCCTGGGCAGTTGCTTGTAGCATACTGCCAAAAAGAGGATATACTCTATGATGTGCTTCCCGGTGCCTCTGCAGTCACGACTGCCTATGCAGCTTCTGGTTTTGAAGAGGGTAAGTTCCTCTTTTATGCATTTTTGCCTCACAAAGGGAAAGAGAGACAGACCGCATTACATGAGGCTCTTGAGAACGGATATAATACTGTATTATATGAAGCACCTCACAGGCTTGAGAAACTGTTGGAAGAGATTGTTACAATTGATAGTAGTCGAGAGCTTTTTTTGGCAAAAGAGATCAGTAAGCAGTACCAGCATTACTATCGTGGATCGGCTTTGGAACTTTTAGAAAAGTTAAAAGTATCCGCAATTCGTGGGGAGTGGGTTGTAATTATCAGAGCAACAGAGAAAAATATGGAAGGCTCACTCTCTCTGTCTCAAATATACCAAATGGATATACCTCCCAAAGTAAAGGCGAAACTTCTTGCCCAGCTTAGTGATCGCAGTGTGAAAGAGTGCTATCAGGAACTGCTGGGGAAGAAGGAAAAACGCTAATTCAAGTAAAAATTGGATAAAATCTCTTATGATTATTTATGGAAAACAGGTATGTCTGTATGCCTTGGAACGACACCCTGAGAGTGTTGAAACAGTATATATCGCAAAAAAAGGGATATTGCCTAAGCACTTGTTCCACTGCTATCATGACAAGATAAAGTTTCTTGAAGAGAAGTGGGCGCAGTCTATGAGCAAAGGAGGAAACCACCAGGGAATTCTTCTTGATGTATCTGAGATAGAGAGTCCGGATATCAATGTGATCAAAAAGAGTGATTTCATTGTTATTCTTGACGGACTTACAGATGTAGGCAATATCGGTGCAATCGTAAGAAGTGCCTATGCTTTAGGCGCGGATGCGGTGATTGCTACAGGTGTGCGTCAATTGAATTTTTCTGCGATTATTCGTACAAGTTCCGGTGCGATGCTCGATATGCCTTTCCTGCTTACGCACAATGTATTAGATCTTCTTAATGAGCTAAAACAGATAGGCTTTGGTATATATGGTGCGGCAATGGAAGGGGAACCGATACAGAAGATGATCTTTCCTGTCAAAAGGGTGTTGGTTATGGGAAGTGAAGATAAAGGCATATCTAAAAGGGTAAGAGGCAAACTGGATGGGCTTGTGTCTATACAGATGAAACATGCATTCGACTCACTGAATGTCAGTGCAGCCGCCGCGATTTTAATACATAGGATGGGTTATGCAGTTAAATGAGATACTCGAAGAGAATACGATACGGGCAATTTCACAAAAAACAAATATTTCCGAAGAGAATCTTGAAGCGCTTTTTGCCGGGGAGTTCGATGTTTTAAAAAAAGTGAAAACGATGGGATTTATCTCGATCATTGAGAGGGAATACCATGCTGACCTGAAACCATTGCGTGATCAGGCACACGCATATTATGCTGAACACAGTGATGAGAATGGAATTGTTCTGGATGCTCCTATTACAGAGAGAAAAAAGGGAAGATCCAAGTTTTTACTCTTTATGGTAGTGGTACTTTTAGCAACTGCCTCATGGTACTTTATGACACAGTTTGATAAAGAGAAGCTCAAAGGTCTTATCTCTTTTGAGGTGACCAAGAGCAGTGAAGTGCTTCCGGAGTCTGTAGATGATGACCCTAACTTGAGTATTGAGCATGCTATAGCAGATGAAACAGTGCACGAGAATACTGTACAGATTACTTCAGGTAAAGTAAGTAAAGAAGTGAACCTGACACATGAATGAAACAAAAAGAGAGAAACAATGTTTGATGAAATTCAGTTTGAGAAGATAAACCGTTTACCAAAATATATTTTTGCAGAGATCAATGAGATAAAGATGCATATGCGTCGTGAAGGTGCGGATATCATTGACTTTTCAATGGGGAACCCGGATGTTTCAACCCCAAAGCCTATTGTCGATAAATTGTGTGAGACTGCCAAAAAACCTAAAACACACGGATACAGTGCAAGCAAGGGAATATACAAACTGCGTCTTGCCATGAGCAACTGGTATAAGCGAAAGTATGGTGCCGACCTTGATCCTGATACGGAAGTGGTGGCAACAATGGGAAGTAAGGAGGGATATGTACATCTTGTACAGGCGATCACCAATCCCGGTGATGTGGCAATCGTACCTGACCCGACCTATCCGATCCACTCCCAAGCGTTTGTATTGGCTGGGGCGAATGTGGAGAAGATGGAAGTTACTTTTAATGAGGATACTTTTGAAGTGGATGAGGACAAGTTCCTTTCTGATGTAAATGAAGCGTTGGAAAATTCGATTCCAAAGCCGAAATTTTTGGTAGTCAACTTTCCACATAACCCAAGTACGGCAACTGTAACACCGGAGTTTTATAAACGTCTTGTTGCATTAGCAAAAGAGAAGCGTTTCTATATTATTTCTGATATTGCCTATGCTGACATTACATTTGATGGGTATAAAACACCATCTATCATGCAGGTCGAAGGTGCAAAAGATGTTGCTGTCGAGTCTTATACGCTTTCAAAATCCTACAATATGGCAGGGTGGCGTGTAGGATTTGTAGTTGGGAATAAAAAACTTATTGGTGCACTTCAGGCGATCAAGTCTTGGCTTGATTATGGTATGTTTACTCCCATTCAGGTAGCAGCAACAGTAGCTCTTGATGAGTATGGATATGTGCCTGACAAGGAGATCATCCCCCGTTACAGAAAAAGACGTGATGTGATGATAGAATCCTTTACCAATGCCGGATGGGTACTTAAAAAACCCAATGCAAGTATGTTTATCTGGGCGAAGCTGCCACAGATAGCACTTGATATGGGGATAGGTTCCATGGAGTTCTCTAAGCGGCTGCTGCAAGAGGCAGGTGTGGCAGTAAGCCCCGGTATCGGATTTGGAATTTATGGCGACAAATATGTGCGTATTGCATTGATAGAGAATGAAAAACGTATTCGTCAGGCAGCACGCAATATCAAACGTTTTTTGAAAACTCTTGAAGAGGAACACAAGCATGGTTAAGATAGGGATACTCGGTGTAGGTACGGTAGGTGAGAGCGTTGTAAAAATACTTGAAGCCAATGCAGATATCATCGAAGCGCGTGCCGGAAAGAAGATCGTTGTAAAAAGCGGTGTTGTGCGCAACATGAACAAAAAGCGTGATGTGCAGATTGCACTCCGTGATGATCCCTACAGTGTTGTGGATGACCCGGAGATTGACATTGTTGTTGAACTAATGGGCGGGGTGGAAGAACCGTATGCCCTGGTCAAGCGTGCTTTGCAGAACGGTAAAGCGGTAGTGACGGCGAACAAAGCACTGCTTGCCTACCACCGTTATGAGTTGCAGGAAATCGCAGGGGATATCCCTCTCATGTATGAAGCGAGTACTGCGGGAGGTATTCCTGTAATTGGAGCATTGCGTACAGGACTTGCTGCAAATCATATTGATGCGATTCAGGGAATCATGAACGGTACCTGTAACTATATGCTGACCAAGATGATCAACGAGGGTGCGCAGTATGACGAGATACTGGGGGAGGCACAGGAACTGGGGTATGCCGAAGCTGACCCGACCTTTGACGTGGGTGGTTTTGATGCAGCACACAAACTGTTGATCCTTGCCTCTATTGCCTATGGTATTGATGCAAAGCCGGAGGATATTCTCATAGAGGGAATTGAAAATATCACACAGACTGATGTGACTTTTGCCAAAGAGTTTGGCTATGAGATCAAACTACTTGGTATCGCCAAAAAAGTAGGCGAGGGTGTAGAACTGCGTGTGCATGCGACGATGATTCCAAGTGAGAGTATGATCGCCAAAGTAGACGGTGTAATGAATGCTGTAGCAGTTGTCGGTGACCGTGTAGGTGAGACGATGTATTATGGTCCTGGAGCAGGCGGTGATGCAACCGCTTCAGCGGTAATTGCCGATATTGTCGATATCGTTCGAGGTAATCAGGGACCGATGCTCGGTTACAAAAAAGGGCTTGAGAGCGGCTTGAAACTGTTGCCAAAAGAGCAGATCATGACACAGTATTATGTGCGTATCGAGGTTGATGATAAGAGCGGGGTTCTTGCTGCTATTACCTCGACACTTGGAGAGTTTGGTATCTCAATAGAATCGATGCTGCAAAAACCGACCAGTGATGCACGTATTGCAAAACTCCTCTTTACGACCCATAAAACAGAGGAAGCTAAAATGCAAGATGCCATTATGGCACTGAAAGTGCTTGATGTTGTGCATGGGGATGTAGCGATGATGCGGATAGAGAAATAAGGAGTGCTTTATGGCAAAAGACCACTACTTTGATATTTCGGCGAAGCTTGATATGATGGAGATGAAAAATGCCATCGAACAGGCAAAAAAAGAGGTTGCAACACGTTTTGATTTTAAGGGGATCATGACCGATATCGACCTGAATGAAAAGGCAAAGGTGCTTAACCTTTCAAGCTCCAGCGACAGTAAGATAGATGCACTTAAAGACATTGTTATCTCGAAAATGATAAAACGCGAGCTTTCGCCCAAATCACTGGATGAAGTAAAAACAGAAGGGATTAGCGGTGGGAATGTAAAGGTGGTCTATCGTATTGTTGACAGTATTGAAAAAGATGAAGCCAAGAAGATTGTCAAAGCGATCAAAGACGCCAAGCTCAAGGTGACCCCTGCGATACAAGGTGATGAAATTCGTGTCAGCGGTAAAAAAATCGATGATCTTCAGGCAGTGATTGCGCTGGTAAGAAAGATGGAAGATTTGAAAGCACCGTTAACATTTGGGAATTTTAAATAAATGGTGTAGGGTGTTGTCCCCTTACAACACCAAGGATTGAAATAAGAAAAAATGTAAGAAGGTGTTGTCATGAGACAACACCCTACGAATAACAGATAGTGATATAACCACTCTTATCGATACTCTTTTTAAAACATTTGCACGCTTTTTCTACATCTATTTTGATATAATTGAAATTTAAATATTAGAGGTATAAGCGAACTTGATTTTAAGTTTAATTAAGATAAATTTACTCTTAATTAATACGGTGTATGAGAAATAAAGGGTCACCATGACAAAACAACACAACAGCAAAGAGATAGAAAGCGTCTGTACCTACTGCGGGGTGGGCTGTGACATTACCGGTGTGGTGGAAAACAATGAGATCGTCAAGATATATGCCCAGAAAGACGGGGTGGTCTCTGAGGGGAAGCTCTGTATCAAGGGGAAGTACGGGTACGACTTTGTTGATGCTAAGGACCGTATTAGGGAACCACGTATTAAAAAAAGTTTTCTTGAGAAGAATCCGCATATTGTAAAAAAATACGGCGAGGCACTTGTTGAATTTGACAGTGACTATATGACGTGTGATCTGCAGACAGCGGTGAAGATCGCAGCTATGAAGCTTACGCAGATCAAGCAACAGTATGGAGGATGGAGTTTCTGTGCTGTCGGCGGGGCACGAACCAACTGTGAGAGTGCCTACGCATTTCAGAAATTTACCCGTGAGACGATGGAGTCACCCCATGTCGACAACTGCGGACGTGTCTGTCATGCACCAAGCCTGAAGGGAATGCGTGCGACCATCGGGGAGGGGGCGGCAACTAACCCCTACAATGACATTTATGAGACAGAGTTTATGGTGGTGATCGGCTCCAATACAATGGAAGCACACCCCATCATTGCCAATCGCATGGTGTCGCAGGCAAAGAAACTCAACAACCTTGCGCTTATCGATGTGCGGGAAACGAAAATGGCGAAGTTTGCCAAGTACAACTGTATCATCCCATATGAGGCAAATCTGCTTATCCTCAATATGATGGCGTATGTGATCATTGATGAAGAGCTCTACAACAAAGAGTTCATTGAGAACCGTACTAAAGGGTTTGAGGCATACAAAGAGAAGATATTGAACGATCCGTATGCCAACCCAAAATTCTTTGAGCAGATAGAGGGATATGAATATCTTGCAAAGTTGATCCCCAATATCGCCAGAGAGTATGCAGTCAAGCGTTCGATGATCTTCTGGGGACTTGGAATTACAGAGCATCTGGACGGCTCTTATGCAGTAATGGCGATCACCCATTTGGCATTGCTTACAGGAAATATCGGTAAAACCGGTGCGGGTCTGATGCCTCTGAGAGGGCAGAACAATGTACAAGGGGCATGTGATATGGGATGCCTTCCCTACTACGATCCTGACTATGAAACCCCAAAAGAGTTGGGATTGATGACCCCGCAATTGATCGATGCGATGCTTGAAGGCAAGATCAAAGCGCTGTTGAATATGGGTGAGGATATCAGCCATATCCACCCCAATATCAATAAGAGCGACAAGGCGATTGAGAAGCTGGAGTTTCTGATGGTACAGGAGCTTTTTATGGTAGAGACGGCAAGGAAGGCTGATATGGTCATTGGGGTACGTTCAGCGTATGAGAAGACCGGTGTCTATGTTAATGCGATGCGCCGTCTGCACCTCTCACAGCCGTTGGTAAAGTCTGACTTACCTGATGACTGGGAAGTGTTGCAGATGATCGCCAAAGAGATGGGTGACGGTGAGAACTTCAACTTCCAAAGCAGTGAAGATGTATGGAATGAGGTACGCCAAAGGGCACCAAAGCGTTTCAGTGGAGCAGAGTACTACCGTCTTGCACGTCACCGAAAGCGTGGGATGCAGTGGCCTATTCATGACGATGATACGCCAGTACTGCACCTATTGGACTTCCGTACGGAAGATGGACTTGGTCAGTATGTCTACAAGCAGTATGAGATGCGTGGAATGGTTAAGGAGATTTTAGAAAAAAACTTCTTTAACGATTCGACAGAGGGATACTATCTTACTACGGGGCGTACCCTTGCGCACTACAACAACGCTGCTCAGACCAAACGCAGTGAGAAACTCGATACGAAGTATGATGAAGATGTACTGCTTGCACCGATTGAGGATGAAGGCAAATTTGGAGACAGAGTAATTTTGAAAAGCCAATACGGTGAGAGCGAAGCGTTAAGTGTCCGCTATACCGACCGTATTAAGCCTCGTACACTATTTTGTACCTTCCACCATGCCAAAAGCCGCATCAATGCACTCTTTGGTGATGAGTGTGATGAACTGATCATGACAGCACGCTTCAAATCGGTTAAAGTTGATGTGATACCTGTAGGGGATGAGGTAGCGTGTAGTTAATGCGTGAACTACCCAAAATTTTTGGTAATCAGAGTGAAGAACTGGCGACACTGTTTCTGGAGCAGGAGGGGTATGCCATCATTGAGCGAAACTACTATGCGCGCAAACTGGGTGAGATAGATATTATCGCTCAAAAGGATGGTGTGCTTCATTTTATCGAGGTGAAGTCTGGGAGGACAGACTTCGAACCTGTCTATAATTTCTCTCCTGTAAAGCTGCGTAAAGTGATCAACTCCGCACAATATTATCTAAAGAGCAAACAGCTCGATCTGCCTTTTTGTATCGATGCACTGATTATTCGGAATGATGAGGTTGAATTTATCGAGAATGTTACGCTATAATCGTTGACAATATTATAGTAAAGAGCAGGTTATGAGACTCACTGACGAACAGCTTTCCCAATTTGAAAAGAACGGTTTTCTTTTGTTGCCGAAATTTGCAGAAGCCCAGTTGTGCGATACTATCAGAGATATTGCACTGGCACATCTCAAGCACAAAGTACCGCCAGTCGAGACGGAGTATGAGTATGAGATCAAAAGTAAAGAGGAGCGGGAAAAGACCCTGGGGACGGGGGTGCCGCATTTTGTCAAAGAGGTGAGTGTTAGAAGGCTGCGTCAGGTTTACCACCGTGATATTGTCTTTAAAGAGTGGATGGAGAATGAGCGTATCAGACCGGTATTGGCACGGATTCTTGGAGATACCCCTGTGATCACTATTGCCCACCACAACTCCATCATGACCAAGATGCCGCATACTTCAACCCAGACACGATGGCATCAGGATTTTCGTTACTGGCATTTTGAAAATGACAATCTAGTCAGTGTATGGTTGGCACTTGAAAGTGAAAATAGCCAGAACGGGGTACTTGAGTTCATACCGGGAAGCCACAAGATGGCATTTTCACCGGAGCAGTTTGATGAGAAAGAGTACTTTAGAGAAGATATGCCGCAAAATTGTGCTCTGATAGAGACAAAGGTCAGCAATCCTCTACAGAAAGGGGACGTGGTGCTCTTTCACTGCAAGCTGTTGCACCGGGCGAACAAAAATATGACCGACACACCAAAAATTTCGTTTGTCTATACCGTCAAAGGTGTTAGCAATCACGCTATAAAAGGGACACGATCAAGTATCTTTGAAGAGGTAGAGCTACCGCTTGATACGTTACCATAGGTATCGTCCAAAACAATATGGACAACAGTTGACAAAATAATAAATATAAGCTATAACCCGTTAATGAAATTTAGCTATAATTTTCAGATCAAAATATCATAAAGGATGTAATATGGCAAAATATGTAGAACTTACTTCAGAAAACTTCGATGCAACAGTAAAAGAGGGAGTAACCATGGTAGACTTTTGGGCTCCATGGTGTGGACCTTGTAGAATGATCGCACCTGTCATTGAAGAACTTGCAGAGGACTTCGACGGAAAAGCGACTATTGCAAAAGTAAACACGGATGAGCAGCAGGAACTTGCAGTAAAATACGGCATCAGATCGATTCCTGCTATCCTTTTCTTCAAAGATGGTGAAGTGGTTGACCAGATGGTCGGTGCTGCTTCAAAAGATGCATTTGCGGAAAAACTCAACGCACTCGTATAATTTCTATCTTCGCAGGGGTTTCTTCCCTTGCTGCTTTCAGACACAGTCTAGACTATTTTTCCAAATCTTGAAATAGGATTCTCTAAAAATTATTAACCAAGTATTTAAAGTGTATAATTGCTTCTAAGTATTTGTTTCATGATTTGAAAGGATTGAAATGTTAGATTGCGCAATCATAGGCGGCGGACCGGCAGGGTTGACAGCGGGACTCTATGCGACACGCGGCGGCTTAAAAAACGTGACACTCTTTGAGGTAGGTATGCCCGGCGGGCAGATCACCCAGAGCAGTGAGATAGAGAACTACCCGGGATTTTTTGACCATACCAAGACCGGTATGGATTTTATGAACACCTGGCAGGATCAGTGTTTTCATTTTGGGCTTAAACATGAGATGCAAAAGGTTGAACGTGTTGCCAAAACAGGCAAGCACTTTACTGTTACCCTTGAAAACGGTGATCAGGTAGAAGCCAAAACAGTTATTGTCTGTACCGGAAGTACGCCAAAGCGCGCGGGATTTAAAGGTGAAGAAGAATTTTTTGGGCGAGGTGTAAGTACCTGTGCGACCTGTGACGGCTTCTTCTACAAAGGCAAGCCTGTAACAGTACTTGGTGGAGGAGATACAGCACTTGAAGAGGCGATCTATCTCTCCAATATCGTCTCGGATGTCTATCTGGTACACAGACGTGATACTTTCCGTGCAGCTCCCTCTACCATCGAAAGAGCAAAGAGCAAGGAGAATATTCACTTTGTGCTGGACACTGTGGTTGAAGAGGTGATGGGAGATGCAATGGGTGTGACAAGTGTACGGGTTAAAAATCTCAAAACCGGTGAAGAGCAGGTACTTGAGACACCGGGTATCTTTGTCTTTGTCGGACATGATATCAACAACAGTGTTCTTAAGGATGAAAGCGGCAATTTTATCTGCGATGTCAATGACTGGGGACAGGTGGTTGTAGATTTGAGTATGCGTACATCGGTAGAGGGGCTTTATGCCGCAGGCGATCTGCGTATTGAGGCACCTAAGCAGGTAGTATGTGCTGCAGGTGATGGTGCCACCGCGGCACTACAGGTAATTTCATATATTCAGGAGCATGCATAAAAATGGTAAAAGTAGGAATTGTAGGCAGTACAGGGCGTATGGGGAAACACCTCATAGAGAATACAATGGAAGATGAGGCTTTGAAGCTTGCGGCACTGCATGTGTTTGATGAATTGAAAACGGATGCCCCTGATGATGTGTTGATTACCAACAGTATGGATGCGCTGCTTGAAGCGTGCGATGTCATCATTGACTTTTCCGCACCTGCAGCAACAGAGGCACTCTGCGAAGCAGCACTGAAAAATCCTACCCCGCTGGTGGTGGCAACCACAGGGTTCACCGAACATCAACAAAACCTTTTGATGCAAGCAGGCAAAGAGATGCCGGTTATTTACTCATCCAATATGTCTGCGGGTATTGCACTGCTTAAACAGCTTGTAGAGCAGGTTTCTGCAACACTGAAAGATTTTGATATCGAGATTGTTGAACAACACCATAGACACAAGGTCGATGCGCCAAGCGGTACAGCTCTGACACTGGCGGAGTTTGCTGCAAAAGGGCGCGGGCTTGATCTTGATGAGGTGCGTGTTAGCGGAAGAGATGGTCAGGTAGGTGCCAGAACCAAAGATGAGATCGCAGTGATGGCACTGCGCGGTGGAGATATTGTCGGACGTCATACGGTTGGTTTTTACAATGACGGAGAGTTTTTGGAACTGAACCATACAGCAACCAGCAGAGAGACCTTCTCCAAAGGTGCCATTCGTGCGGCGAAATGGCTGGTAGATCAACCGGCAGGCTTCTATACGATCAATGACTGCCTTGGGATATGAAATGAGGAATGAGGAATTAGGAATGAGGAATTGTTGTATGCAGTGCTGTGGCACTGCTTTTATTGAAATAGAAGCATTGCAAAGCAATGCAAACCAAAACTACTCACTACTCACTACTCACTACTCACTCACCTCCAAAGGAGGTGCGTAATGTGTGCCATTGTCGGTGTATTTGGAGCCAAGAAAGCCTCTACTGTTGCCTACTACTCTCTTTTTTCCATGCAGCATCGTGGACAGGAAGCAACCGGTATTTCTGTAGCCAATGGGGAGAAGATCAAGCTTTATAAAAAGCGTGGTATGGTTTCTGATGTCTTTTCCCAGGCGACACTTGATTCTCTGGAGGGAAGCTGTGCAGTAGGGCATAACCGTTACTCTACTGCGGGAAGCGAATCTCAGGGGGATGCACAGCCGGTCTTTGCCAAGTATAAACTGGGTGAAATTTCAGTGGTACACAACGGCAACCTTGTCAACAAGTATGAGGTACGTAATGACCTGATCGCAAAAGGAGCGATCTTTCAGACCGATATGGATACGGAGAATATTATCCATCTGATTGCAAAATCGCAGAAGGATTCTCTGGTAGACCGCATTAAAGATATGCTTACCCGTATTGAGGGTGCGTACTGTCTTGCGATCCAGAGCCGTTCGAAAATGTTTGTCATCCGTGACCGTTACGGTATCAGACCTTTGAGTCTTGGAAAACTTAAAGACGGTGGTTGGATAGTGGCGAGCGAAACCTGTGCATTCGATCTTGTCGGTGCCAAGTTTGTACGAGATGTAACACCCGGTGAGATGCTTATTTTCGAAGAGGGCAAAGAACCGGTCTCTGAACAGATCTTTGAACCAGACTATCATCCGTGTGCCTTTGAGTATATTTACTTTGCAAGACCAGACAGTATTATTGACGGCAAAAACGTTTATCAAACACGGCTTCAGATGGGACGCAAACTGGCAGAGGAAGCACCTGCGGATGTTGATCTTGTATTGCCGGTACCAGACAGCGGTGTTGCCGCCGCACGTGGGTATGCAGAAAGGCTCGGTGTACCGTTTGAGATGGGGATTGTGCGAAATCACTATGTTGGTCGTACTTTTATCGAGCCTACTCAGGAAATTCGTGATCTAAAGGTAAAACTGAAACTTTCACCAATTAAGCATCTTATTGAAGGAAAACGTGTAGCGATCATTGATGATTCACTGGTACGAGGTACGACCTCACGGCAGATTGTACGTATGCTCAAAGAAGCAGGTGCGGCTGAGGTACATATGCGTATTGCAGCACCGGAGATTAAATTCCCTTGTCGCTACGGTATCGATACACCGACCAAGGGGGAATTGATCTCTGCAAACTTCAGTGTTGATAAGGTGGCTGAGAAAATTGCAGCAGACTCACTTGGTTTTTTAACTGTTGATGGGCTGGTAGATGCGCTTGGGCGAGATCGTACCTATTCTCTTGTCAGTTTTGACGGGAACTATTTTGCCGGAGGCAATGCGGATACGCCTGGCTGTGCCGGAGGGTGCTAGGCATCTATATAAAAGAGGCACTCTCAGGAGAGAGTACCCCTACGATTTCTTTCTGTTCTCTTTCTCTTCAATCCCACTCATGCCAAATCTACGTGCCAATTCTTGCTTGACCCTGTCTGGTGAGATGTTTCGGTAGCCCAGTCCTACAAGAGTGTGGTAGAGCAGATCGGCAGACTCATAGATGACCTGTTCATCGTTTTCATGGTCTATCGCATTGACCACTTCCTGTGCCTCTTCTGTGATCTTGCTCAGCATCAAGGCTTTGTCGTCAAGCAGTTTTTTTGTCCATGATTTCTGCTCTGCTGAGGCATTTTTGCGTTCAAGGATAGTGTGGTAGAGGGTATCGACCACACCGTAGATGGCATCCGTATCGACCTCTTTGTCCAAGATTATCTTCTCCTGCATCATAGAGGTAAAGAAACAGCTTTTGCGACCGGTATGGCAGGCGACACCGTTCTGTTTTATTTTGAGTACGACAGTATCGGCATCACAGTCAAGCAGCACATCTTTTACTTCCTGAGTATGTCCGGAACTCTCTCCTTTTTTCCAGATACGCTGTTTGCTTCTGCTGAAGTAGTGTGCGTAGCCGGTAGAGAGTGTCAGTTCGTATGCTTCTTTGTTCATATAGGCAAGCATCAGGACTTCATTGGTTTGTACATCCTGTGCGATGGCGGGGATAAGGGGGTTTTTGTTCCAGTCGATGGTCATGATAATTTCTCCATGGTAGGGTGTTGTGCCCTCACAACACCATTTATGTATCGGTGTTGTCGGGGGGCAACACCCTACAGTATTATTGTTCTGCCGAGACGGCTTTTTGCTCTTTACCTTTGGCATTAACCCAAATGTTGGGCACTGCACCGCCAGGTGTAAGGAAGATCTGGGCATCTTTGTTGACTTTGAGTGCTTCATTGAATTTAGCTTGTGTATGGATCTGTTCCATTTGAAGCAATTTATCTGTTAATGATTGGGCAATGATACTGTTGGCTTTTGCCTGTGCCTGTGCCTGTGCCTCAATACGGATTTGATCTGCCTGCCCCTGTGCCTCGATACGGCGTTTTTGGGCTTCACCACGGGCGATCTCTGCTTTTCGTTCCGCTTCACGTTTGGCTCTGTCTTTTTGCTGCTCTGCGATCATGACGTTCTGTTTCTCCGCCTGAAGCTCTTCGATCTTGGCTTTGATCTTTGGTGGCAGTTCAATATTTCTAAGTTCCACAGAGTCAAGCTCGACAGGACTTCCCGGAATGGACTCTACCTTTTTGCGTACACGCTCCTGAATCTCTTTGGCGATCTCTGTACGTTTTTGTGGCAGGTTTTCTGCTGCATATTTACCGATGACATCACGAACGATCTCACGTACTTTGGTGTTGATAATCTTGTCTTCCCATGCGGTACCCCATGTTGCAATGGTTTTGGGTGCACTCTCCGGTCTGAGGTGGTACTGTACCGCAAGGTCAATGTCAACATCCAGCCCTCTGCTGTCCATGACACGAATAGCAGGATTACGGCGAAGACCGCCTTCGTAACGGCTGTAGCCGTCACTGAGTACCTGTTTGTTCTCATTGGAGTAGGTGATCATGCGAACACGGGTATTGACTGGAACGATTTTTTGCAAAATAGGGATAAAAAAGTGCAATCCCGGTTGAAGAGGTTGCTCCTCAAATTTACCGGTATTGATCTTGATACCTACTTCACCGGAGTTGATGATGGTAAACGGTTTGAGTACAATAAGCCCAAAAACAAGTGCAATGAACACAAAGATCATAGGGGTCTTACCCCTTCCCATATTGTTCAGCGGATTGTTGAAAGACTGATTGTTGTTGTCCCCTCCTGAGGGGTTTGGGTTGTTGTTGGGTCGTTTTTTCTTAAAATAGTCGTTCATGTCAGCTGGCATAGATATGGTTCCTCATATGTAGGTAAGATAGTGTTTGTATTTTTCGTTACGTCCAAATACAACATCAAAATAAGCACTCTGAAGTATTTCTGTAACAGGACCGCGTTTTCCCTCCCCGATTGTACGGTGATCAAATGCACGTACCGGCGTAACTTCCGCAGCGGTACCGGTCAGGAAGCATTCGTCTGCAATATAGATCTCATCGCGTGTGATGTTGCGTCGTTCGATCTCTATACCTTTGTCTTTTGCAAGTTCAAGGATCGTTGCCTGTGTGATAGATTCGAGTGAATTGTCATTTGGTGGTGAGATCAGTTTGCCATCACGTACAATAAAAATACACTCTCCGGTTCCCTCCGCGATAAATCCGTTCTCATCGAGCATCAGAGCCTCATCAAAGCCATTTTCGATAGCTTCATACTTTGCCATTTGGCTGTTGAGATAGTTCGCTGCGGCTTTGGCCTTGCCGAATGTAGAACGGTTAGGGTTTCTTGTAATAGAAGAGGTACATACGGAGATACCTTTCTCAAGACCTTCTTTGCCAAGGTAGGCTCCCCATTCCCATGCTGCAATGCTGGTGTTGACCGGTACATTTTTATGGTAGATTCCCATTTGTCCATACCCAAGATAGATCAGAGGTCTGATATAGACATTGCCCGAAAAGTCGTTTGCCTTGAGCAGATCGATGTGTGCCTGTTTTACCTCTTCGTAGGGCATATTGGGTTTGATGGCAACAATTTTGGCCGAGTTGTAGAGCCGTTTACAGTGCTCTTCGAGCTTAAAAATTGCCAGTCCTTCATCGGTTTGGTAGGCACGGGTTCCTTCAAATACGGCATTGCCGTAATGCAGTGTGTGGGTAAGAATATGTACTTTCGCTTCCGCCCATGGTACCAGTGTACCGTCCATCCAGATATAGTTTGCTTCATTCATGGTATGCTGCTCCAAAAAACCGTCCAAAACCTATTGGGACAGTTGAAAATTAATGGGATATTCTATCTAAAATGTGGTTAATGAGGGGTTATCTTGGATATCAGGCAAAAGGAGAGTACACCAACATGGTAACCACCTGAAGTACGAGAAGGTACTGAAGCAGGTTGGTATAATTTATCCAAGATTTCCACATCTAAAAAAGGATAAAAACCATGTTGGCAAGTGACATTTTAACATATCAGGATTTTTTAAAAGATACACAAGAGCCAATCCAGTTGAGATTGGCGATGGTAAAACGGTACAAAGAGACAGAGAATATCTCACTGGTAGCCAAAGAGTTCCGCACCACAAGGCAGACTGTCAGAAAGTGGATCAAGCGGTTCAGCGGTGCTATAGGTTCATTGAAGAACTGGTCAAAAGCACCCAAGCATCCCTACAGGAGAATGGATCAGCGCACAGAGACACTGCTGGTGCAGTTTCGCAAAGAGCATCCGTCACTGGGATATGACTATATCCATCACTATCTGTATGAGAAGGGATGTGAAGAGATTCCTTCCAAAAGCAGTGTCTATGCGATATGGCGCAAATACGGTTTACTGCCAAAGCGCTATAAAAAGCATGAAAAGAAAAAAGATCTTAGAGAGATCAAATCCAGATACAGACCTTTTGAAAAGATACAGATCGATGTCAAGGAGTTAAGAGATATTCCCAATATACTCGATCAATCCCTTGCATTGGGGCTTAGGAGGCAGAAAGAGCTGCCAAACAGGTATGGTTTACCAATGTACCAGTATACGGCAAGAGATATGAAAACAGGCGCTCTGTTTGTATCGCTTAGCTTTATGCACAACAGGCACACCGCTGCGATCTTTGCAGACAGGGTATTAACGCATCTTGCCAATCACGGTATTACCCCAAGGATCATTCAAACCGATAACGGTACGGAGTTTGTCAACACAAGAGATGCGCTTGATGAGACACTCTTTGTGCAAACAGTAAAACGCAATGGTATGACCCAGCATCGACGCATCCCTCCCGGAGCTAAAACATGGCAGAGTGATGTGGAGACATCGCACTGGATCATTGAAAGAGAGTTTTATGATGCGGTAAAGGTATCAAGCGATCACAACCTCGCCAATAAGCTAAGAGCCTATCAATGGGGTTTCAATGCGATGAGAAAGAACAGCTACAAGGGCAACAGAACACCTTATGAGATCATCAAAGAGGAGGACGATATGAAATATGCTACACTATCAAAAACGATCTTGGATTTCCCCACCTGTATCCTGGATGAAAAGTTTGATGCTTTCATCAAGGGTGGTTACCATGTGTCTTTACCGACCAATTT
>FPIB01000022.1_pt1 | contig 16487 bp, 16 predicted proteins | sample 1057271 | NCBI WGS metagenome assembly FPIB01 (sample SAMEA4473313, study PRJEB15554) | hydrothermal vent metagenome | biome: marine basaltic hydrothermal vent biome; feature: marine hydrothermal vent; material: water | place: Pacific Ocean | collected 2011-06-14/2011-07-23 | depth 1199 m
CGTTTATTACTCATAACATGCTCCTTTCTGATACTTTTTGTATTGTAGCATTTTATTTTTTGTCTTGCTTATTGGGGTATTATAATGGTCTCTCCTTCAGATTTTATTTCTGTTGCAGAGGAGACGGGACTGATCATCAAGATCGGATACTTTATTTTTGAAGAGGCCTGCAGGGCATTTGTACGCTGGAGAGAATCCGGATACGGGATCGATACGATTTCGATCAATATTTCCAGCGTGCAGTTTAGAGAAGAGTCCTTTCTCATGCAGATCAAAAAGATCATTGCCAGAACAGGTATCGATCCGTCCGCCATTGAGATTGAGATTACAGAACGTTTTCTTATGGAGTATTCGACAGTCAATATGACCATACTCGAAGACCTCCGCATACTTGGCTGTCACATATCTATTGATGATTTTGGTACAGGCTACTCCTCTATGAGCTATTTGAAACAGTTGCCGCTGGATACGATAAAGATAGACCGTTCTTTTATTATGGAGCTTCCAGAAAATGCACACGATGCTGTGGTGTCAAAATCTATCATCGCCCTTTCAAAAAGCCTTGGCTATCAGGTGATCGCCGAAGGGATCGAGAACAAGGCGCAGGAAGTGTTCCTAAAAGAAAACGGGTGTGATATCGGACAGGGGTACTACTTCTCAAAACCGCTTCCAGAAGAAGCACTGCTTGCTTTTTTCAAAGAAGAGGGGATAAAAACAGAAAGATAACGTTATAATTATTTAGAATAATTTTTTAAGGGTTGTGATAATGATATATAAAATACTTGGTGCGGTCACTGGGGTGATACTGCTTTTGGCTCCAGTCTCTGCAAAAGATACGACAGCAAAAAAGGTTGTAAAGAAAGAGGCATATACTGATGTCTGGCAGAAGATATACGGTGGGAAAGAGGATGACATCGCCTACGGGATCGTTGCACTTGAGAATGGTGACAGTGCCATTGTGGGTACCTGCAAGTCATACGGTGCGCAGCGCAGTGATATCTGTGTGACACGTATGAATGCCAACGGAGAGATGAGGTGGCGGCTGTGGCTGGGCGGCAAGAAAAAAGATGAAGGCCGGGCAATCTCCAGAACGGCAGATGGAAACATTGTGGTACTGGGGCGTACCAAATCCTTTTCCAAAGCCTATGCCTATGACCTCTATGTTGCCAAAGTATCGCTTGATGGGAAGAAGATGTGGGAGACCACACTCGGCGGTGACCGCGATGAGTATGCAGGCGGTATTGCCGGTACCGATGACGGCGGTATGCTGGTAGTCGGTGCAACCGAATCGTATGGGGGTGGTGACAAAGATATCTACATTGCCAAACTTTCCAAAAACGGCAAACTTGTCAATGCCCATACCATTGGGGGCAGCAAAGATGATGCGGCTACTGCACTGACACGTACCCGTGACGGTAAAATGGTAATGGTAGGCTACCGTGAGGTAAAGGGTGCCTATGCTGGTGACAGTGATTTTCTCATTATGCAGCTTGACCAAAACGGAAAGATGCGATGGCGTAAACAGTTTGGGGGAGATGCGGAAGATATGCTCAATGGGGTCACACCTACCATTGATAACGGTATAGTTGCCATTGGCAGTACCCGCTCTTATGGCAGTTCCCAAACCGATTTGACAGTGATGAAGATCGATGCCAAAGGCAAAACGATCTGGCACAAGATTTACGGTTTCAAATATTATGAGTATGGCAATGCGGCCGCAACGACCCCGGATGGTGGCTTTATGCTTGTAGGCGGTACCAATACACTTGGCAAAGGCAACCACAGTCTGTACGCGCTGGCACTGGACAGACACGGTGAGCTGATCTGGTCACATGTCTACGGTGGAGAGCGAAAAGATGTCGGGCACGGAGTGGCACGTATGACGGACGGGAGTATGATGATCGTCGGTGAGACAGAGAGCTTCCGTCTGGCAAAAGACTTCTATATGATCAAGCTGAAAAAGCAGTAGGGCGTACTTCCTTATCTTTTTTGGCTATAATTTCACCAAATATCCATGATAACAGGACGATACATGCAATTTATTGAGACTCGCGGTAATGACGGCGTAAAGCCCGCTGCCGTCACGTTTTCCCAAGCCATCCTCAGCCCAAGTGCCAGCTTTGGAGGTCTGTACGTTCCTACAGATCTTCCCTCGATCGATGAGGCATTTTTGACAAAACATCTTGAAAGCCACTACAAAACGCTGGCACTCGATTATCTGACTGCATTTGGCATTGACATTGACACAGAGGTACTAAAGGCAGCACTTGAGCGTTACGATGCCTTCGATGATCCCAAAAATCCTGTACCGCTAAATGCAATAGAACCAGACTGCTGTGTCTCCGAGCTCTACCACGGGCCGACCCGTGCCTTTAAAGATATGGCACTTCAGCCGTTTGGATACATTCTCTCCAAACTTGCCCAAAAGAGGGGTGAAAACTATCTGATCATGGCAGCCACAAGCGGTGATACCGGTCCTGCAACTCTTGAGACTTTCAAAAACCAGTCCAACGTCAAGGTTGCCTGTCTCTACCCTGAAGGGGGAACGTCCGATGTGCAGCGTCTGCAGATGGTCACAGAAGATGCGCCAAACCTCAAAGTGATCGGTGTCAAAGGGAACTTTGACGATACGCAAAATACCCTCAAAGCATTGCTGGCTTCAGAAGATTTCAAAGAAGAGCTTGCCGCACGGAACATCAAGCTCTCTGCTGCGAACTCCGTCAATTTCGGGCGTATCATCTTCCAGATCATCTACCACATACACAGCTATCTTGAGATGGTGCGCTGCGGTAAGGTAACCATGGGAGAGAAGATATACCTTGTTGTCCCAAGCGGCAACTTCGGGAATGCGCTTGGTGGATACTATGCTAAAAAAGCGGGACTGCCTATTGAGAAGATACTCATCAGCTCCAACGAGAACAATATCCTGACTGACTGGATCGAAAAGGGTGAGTATGATCTTAACGGCAGAGAGCTTGTGCTTACTGAATCACCGGCGATGGATATTCTCAAAAGCTCCAACATCGAGCGTATCATGTATGACAAATTCGGTGCCGAGCGTACCAAAGTGTTGATGGAGGCACTGGCTGATGAAGGACGTTTTGTACTGACAGATGAAGAGCGTGCCGCATTGCAGGAGGACTTTGCAGCAAGCTGGTCTGATGACAGTGAGTGCGAAAATGAGATCGCCCGTTATGTCAAAAAGGGTTACATGATGGACCCGCATACGGCAACCTGTATCAAAGCCTATGAGACACTGCGCAACAAACCGCTTCCTACAGTGATCTACTCCACTGCGGAGTGGACAAAGTTCTCACCTACGGTTGCCAAAGCGCTTGGACATCCGGTAGAAGGGGATATTGAAGCACTGACATGGGTCCGTGAACATGCCGATGTTGCTGTACCGCCAATGATACGAGGTCTGTTTGAAAAGCCGATCGTACATACTGTGGTGGTTGACAAAGATGCCATTAAAGAGGAGATGCTTGCTTTCCTCTAAGAGGAGTAAAGTGATGAGATAATGCAAAGACGTGAACCCTACAATCAACTTTGGTTGATTTTGCTTTTTGTTTCTATTGTGCTTGTGATATTGTGGATATATCAGCAAAAACACATGACCTCTTCCCGCTCATCCAACACTTCTGCATCCTCGGCTGCCGATCGAAACCAAACCAATACAGATACAGCATCTTCTGCTACTGATCAAAACCGAACCGACACAGATACAGCATCTTCCCGCAATGCATTTGATCGCTACCTTACTATAGAAGACCCGCTCCGTTTCAGGGGCACGGAGGAGTCTGGCATCGCAGAATCGTATCAGCGGGTCTGTTATCCCTCTCCGGCTGAAAAAAAAGAGGCAAAGGATACTCAGACCAATGGTTACTATATAGTACGCCCCGGCGATACCCTGAGTAAAATCGCGTGGATCTTTCATATCGATATGAAAACAATTATGCTGCTGAATCATATTGAAAAAAAAGATGCGCTGCGTGCCGGACAAAAACTGCTGCTGCCTCTTTCAGAGGAGATGATCGAGGCGTTCTTGAGCGGAGCTTATGAGGTCAAAGAGGGGGATACACTGCTTGGTATTGCCAAACGGTTTGGCATCGACCCGAAACTCTTTGCCAAAGAGAACAATATTGTAAACAGTGCCGATATCTATCCCGGAAGGGTAATGATCCTTCCCTTTGCCCATCTCAAACCTGTAAGCAGAAAAAAACGCACAAAAAAGCGTTATCCAAAATTTATCAAGCGTTTTGGCAAACATGCACTCAGGGTTACGGCAACGGCCTATACATCTCACTGCGGACAAACAGATTCAACCCCGTTTTTGGCAGCGTGGAACAACCGTTTAAGACCCGGAATGAAAGCGATTGCCGTCTCACGTGATCTTATCTGGAAGTATGGACTTAAAAACGGTACAAAGGTACGTATCTCCGGACTTCCCGGTATCTACAGGGTAAGAGACAAGATGAACAAACGGTATCGGCGCCGTATTGACATCTATATGGGGCTTAATCGTAAAAAAGCCCTAAGATGGGGCCGAAGAAGCGTAGTGATTTATTGGTGAGACCCGTTAAGCAAACGACACCTGCGTGTCGTTTGTAGGGTCGAAACCGGAGCGGTCGTAACGAAGTGGAGCCGCGTAGGCTGGGGAACCCGTTAAGCAAACGACACCTGCGTGTCGTTCATAGGCTCGAAACCAAAGATATTAACTTTGTAACTCCTCATACATCTCCAACACTTCAAGATACCGTTCACTCTTCTCCTCGTAAATGCTTTCGATTTCTGCAAGCTCTTCACTCAATGCAGACAATCCTTTCTCTCCATAACACTCCGGATCGGCAAGGCAGGCGTTGAGTGCATCGATTTTGGCTTCAAGTGCCTCTATCTCATCGGGGAGTATGTCGAGGTCTTGCTGGTCTTTGTAGCTTAGCTTTGTCGGTTTTTTCTTCTCTGTTCTGGGTGCTTTGTCTTCTTTGGTTACAGAGGTTTGTGCATCCTGTGCGATCTGTTCTATCTCTTTGATCTCTTTTTCGATCTCAAGGTATTCGGTGTAGCTCTGGTAAGACTCTTCGACAATACCGTTGCCCTTGAAGATGAAGAGTTTGGAGGCGATCTTGTCAACGAAATAGCGGTCGTGAGAGACAAACAAAATAGCCCCCGGGAAGTTAAGCAGTTGCTCTTCAAGGATATTGATGGTCTGAATGTCCAGATCGTTGGTAGGTTCATCGAGAATAAGACAGTCGACATTTTTGGTAAAGAGCAAAGCAAGGGCGACACGGTTTTTCTCCCCGCCGCTAAGCTGTGCTATTTTTTTGGTAAGGAACTCTTCGGGGAAAAGAAACTGTTTGAGGTAGGCGTAGACATGCATATTGCTGCCACGTACCTGAATATGGTCGCCGCCGTTGGGGCAGAAGGTACCGATGAGTGTCTCATCATCTTTAAGCATCTCTCTGTGCTGATCAAAGTAGCCTATGGAGAACTCTCCTTTTTTGATGCTGCCGCTCTCAGGCTTGAGTCTGCCAAGCAGCAGTCTAAGCAGGGTAGATTTGCCCGCTCCGTTGACCCCGACAATGGCGATCTTGTCTCGTTGGAGGATACGGGTAGAAAAGTCCTTAATGAGCTCTTTGTCTGCAATGGTGTAGTGGAGATGTTCAATCTCAAAAAGCATCTTTTTCTTGCCCACACTCTTTTCACGGTTGAAGTGTTTCTTCTCCCGTTCGAGTTCGAGTTTCATTTTACGTATGAGGGTAGGGTTCTTCTTTGCCTCTTCCCTTAGTTTAAAAACACGTGCTTTACGCCCCTGATTGCGTTTTTCACGTGCGCGAACACTTTTGCCAAGCCACTCCTCTTCATGTTTGAGCAGTTTGAGCAGATTTTCGTGCTGTTTGGCAAGGGCTTGCATGCGTGCCTCTTTTTGTGTCAGATAGTCACGATACCCCCCTTTGTAGGAGACAAGTTTCTGGTTCTCAACCTCTATGACCCTGGTGGCAATAGTGTCAATAAAGTGACGGTCGTGGGAGATGAAAAGCAGTGTGAACTTCTCTTTGAGCAGGATATCTTCGAGAAATTCGACCATATAGACATCAAGATGGTTGGTCGGCTCATCGAGCAGCAGGACATCTGGTTTTTTAAGAATAAGCGATGCCAGTGCCACACGCCGCTGCTCACCTCCTGAAAGCGAGACGACAAGACGCTCTTCATAGGCTTTGAGTTTAAACTCCTGCAACACACGCTCTATTTTGTCATCTAAGCTCCATGCATTGTGGTGGTCAAGATAGGCGGTGATCTCCTCAAGCTGGGCAAGCAGCTGTTTGTTCTCAAAGTCTTTTGCAACCTGTACGGTGAGGGTATCGTAACGCTCTTTTGCTTCTTTGAGTTCGGTCAGTTCGTTTTCAATGGCTTGGCGTACATTGAGGCTGGCATCAAATTGAGGCTGCTGCGAGAGCATCTCTATCTGGATGGAGCGGTCCACAACCCGTTTGCCTTCAGTAGGCTCCTCCTCACCGATAGCGATCTTCATGAGTGTTGATTTTCCGCATCCGTTTTTGCCGACAATGGCGACCCGTTCCCCTTCATTGAGGTGAAAGTCCACCCCGTCAAGCAGTAGTTTGATGTCGTACTGTTTTTTAATGTCAAAAAGGTCGATGAGTGCCATGGTTTGCCTCTATTGTTTTTGTGGAATTATACCCAAATCTCGAAATAGAAATTCAGCACGCTGTACAATCATTGTATTCATGGAGCCTGCAGCCTATCCATCACCGCACCTACGGGTGCGCCTCAGATACGCTACAAACTCCCTAAATACAAGCATTGCACAGATTGCAAGAATCCTATTTCGAGATTTGGGTATACTTTTTTAAGGCTTGCTAAAGTCCGTCATGCTATATTACACTCTTTAGAAAGACTGATGCACTGTCGTTTTGTTGTTGTGCTGCCACGATCATGTAATGTGCCAATGACAATCGAAGTGTAATTTTGACGCATTTATATTACAAGGAACTTATGTATGCTTGAATGGATAATTGGACTTTATTCGCTCTATACCTTTATGCGGATCTATATCTCTGTGATGCAGATAGGGTATATCAATCAAGAAAAGCGCAGGGCACCTGTGTTGATGCCTCAGGGTAAATATATGGTAGCGGCAAACTATGCCGTTGCCAAAGAGAAACTGGCGATTGTGGAGCATTTTGTGGACTACCTGATGTTTGTTTGGTGGGTTTTCAAAGGATTTGCATGGCTCTCTTCTTTCATTCATGTAGAGGGGACGATATGGCAGGCGGTACTCTTTTTGTATGGTTTTGTGACCATTAACTATATTGTGGGACTGCCGTTTGAACTTTACCAGAAATTCAAAATAGACGAAGATTTCCACTTTAACAAGATGACACCCAAAATGTTCGCAATCGATACATTAAAGTCCGCAGTTATGTTCTTTACCCTTGGCGGGCTGCTCTTTGCGCTTTTGGCATGGATCATCGGAAACTATACGATGTGGTGGCTGTGGGGCTTTGTGCTGCTCTTTGGGGTAGCACTGTTGGTCAATGTGCTTTACCCAACTCTTATTGCGCCTATCTTCAACAAGTTCAATCCGCTTGAAGAGGGGGAGCTCAAAGATGCCATTACCGATATGATGCAAAAGGTGGGGCTCAAAAGTGACGGTATCTTTGTCATGGATGCCAGTAAACGTGACAGCCGTCTTAATGCCTACTTTGGCGGACTTGGCAAAAGCAAGCGGGTAGTGCTGTTTGATACACTGCTTGAGAAACTGAACAAAGAGGAGCTTTTGGCGGTGTTGGGTCACGAACTGGGGCACTACAGCCATGGAGATATCTGGAAAAATATCGCGCTTATGGGTGGACTGCTTTTTGTGGTATTTTTCCTCTTTGGACACCTGCCCGACACCCTCTTTACCCAGATGGGTGTCATGCCGCATGCAGGGGTGAAGATCGCGATGCTGATGCTGTTGTTGCCGCTGGTAAGCTTTGTCTTTACGCCGTTTATGAGCTATGTCAGCCGTCACAACGAGTATGCGGCAGACCGCTTTGGCTCCCAGATGGGTGGTCAGGAGAATCTCATCTCGGCACTGCTTAAGCTGGTAACAGAGAACAAAGCCTTTCCAAAGTCGCATCCTCTGGTGATCTTCTTTTACCACACCCATCCGCCGATCATCGAACGGCTTAAAGCGATGGGATATGATGCAAGCAACACTGTAGTTGGGGAAGAGGAGAAGCTTGAAGAGCCGCCGCTGCCTAACGATGGGATATTTGCATACATGGACAGAGAGTAGTTTTTTTGGTAAAATAGATATAAAAAAGGGCATGATATGCAGACAATTCATATTAATATTGAAGACAATAAAGTAGATGTTCTTTTAAACATTATTCAAAACTTGAAAGAGGGCATTGTGGACAGCTATACAATATCTTCGGCATCTAAAGAAGATGCTTTTTATGATCTGCGTAAAAAAAGGCTTCACTTACTACGTGAAGATATGAAGTCCGGCAAGGAGCCTATGTACGATTTTGAGACTGTTACAGATGCATTGCTGAAGGAACTTCAATCTTGAACATTGTTGAATCGAAACAATTTAAAGATGAATTAAAGGCAATAGCCTATTATATTCGAAGCGATAACGTGTCCGCATCTATTGCGTTTGTACAAAGTCTGAAAAAAAGAATTAAACTTTTGGTTGATTCCCCTTACCAATATAGAAAATCCATCTATTTTAATCATGACAATATAAGAGATATGGTCTATAAGGGGTATACGATTGTTTACGAGATCAACAGTGAAGAAAACAGGTTGGAACTGTTGAGTATCTTTAATCAAAATCTGCCTGATTTATAAGAAGAAAATTATGACACTTCATCAAGCCCTGAAAGAGGCACAGAAAAAATTGCAAAAGAGCTGTGAACGCCCGCAGTTTGAGGCAGAGCTGCTTTTGGCGCATCATCTGGGAAAAGAGCGAACCTATCTGATCTTGCATCCGGATGAAGCCGTAGAGGATATTGCAGGCTTTGAAGCACTGGTAGCAAGACGCGCAAAGCATGAACCCTATGAGTACATTGTAGGCAAGGCAAGTTTTTATGATGTGCATCTGAAAGTGGCACCGGGAGTACTCATCCCAAGACCGGAAACGGAGCTTCTGATCGATCATGCCGCCAAGATCATAGAAGAAGAGAGACTCACTTCTCTTGCCGAGATAGGTGTAGGCAGCGGTGCGATCAGTATTATGCTTGCACGCAAGTTCCCGCACTTGTATATCATCGCTACCGATATTTGCGATATGCCGCTTAAAATCGCAGCACAAAATGCAAAAGAATTAGGTGTCGGTGATCGTATAGCACTTCGCAAAAGCAATCTGCTCGATGAGGTCTCTGAGTCTGTCGAGATAGTGGTCTCCAATCCGCCCTATATTGCAGAAGATGCTCTTTTGGAAGCCAATGTCGCTGAGTATGAACCCAAAGAGGCGCTTTTTGGCGGAAGAGTAGGGGATGAGCTTTTGAAGCAGATCATCCTAGAGGTGAAACAAAGAGGTATTAGATGGCTGGTATGCGAGATGGGGTATGATCAAAAAATGCCTATCCAAGCATTTGTTAATGAAGTTGGGGTAAAATCCATTACATTTTACAAGGATCTTGCGGGACATGACCGTGGGTTTGTGATAGCATTTTTTTGAGAAATGATGCTCTTGCAGTGTAGGGTGTTGTCCCCTGACAACACCGATTGTTAGATAATATTCATGGTGTTGTGAGGGTACAACACCCTACCAAAGAAAAGGAAAAAAGAGAATGAAACCAATATTTAGACGTGTAACGATAGCCTATTTAATACTGCTTGGTATAACACTTGGGGCTGGGCTTTTTGCGGGCATTGTGGTAGCTCCTGTAACATTTCATACCCAGCTGTGGCTTGGAGCGGATGCGTTGAGCCACTTTCAGGAGGGGCTGATCATGACGCAGAACTTTGTCAGGCTCTCGTATCTGGTGGATGTTACGGTGATCGCCGTGGTGCTTTATGAAGGGTACAAATATAAAAAGTTTGAGCGTGATACCATCACACAGGTGGCGACTTTTTTTGTCATTGCGACCGGTTTGATGTTTGGACACTACTATCTTTCCGATATCCTGACCATGCAGCTGGCAGGAGAGAAGATGACCAAGTCTGCTGCCTTTATCGCCACACACAAAGGCAGTGAGATCAACTTTAAGATCTTTGCCGTTGCACTGTTAGTGCTGATGGTACGCAATATGCAAAAAGCGTGTAAATAATAATGAGGAATGAGGAATGAGGAATGAGGAACCGAGAGAGATTCAAACACAACTCAGGCATCCTTTTGATCCGATTGTTTTTAAAGATACGCATACACTGATACTCGGCTCTTTTCCAAGTATCAAATCGTTTGAAAACAACTTTTATTATGCCCATCCGCAAAACCAGTTTTGGAAAATTCTTGAAGCAATCACTAAATACCCTGTCCACAACCGTGACCAAAAGATATGGCTGCTTAAAGAGATGAAGCTTGGACTTTGGGATATGATCGGCAGCTGCAGCCGTGACAACTCACTTGACAGTTCACTCGAAGATGAAGAGGTCAATGATATACCGGCACTGCTTGAAAGATATCCAAGTATTCAAAAAATAGCCTTTACGGGTAAAAAAGCACAGGCACTCTTTGAGACACATTTTGGCTATCTTGAGATAACAAGGGTCTATCTACCTTCTCCCTCTCCGGCATATGCGGCAATGCGGTTCGAGGAAAAAGCAGCGCGTTACGGGGAAGCTTTGGGAATCACTGTTTAGCGATGAGTAGTGAGCGTTGAGTGCTGAGGGTTAAGGATTGAGGAGTTTGGAATGAGAAATTGGAAAGCAAAAAACAGAAGCATTGCACAGCAATGCATACCACCACTCACCACTCATCACTCATCACTCATCACTAACTCATTGGAGAAGCTCCAATGAGTGTATGGGCAATCGGCGATATTCAGGGGTGTTACAGTTCTTTTCAGAAACTGTTGCAAAAGATCCAGTTTGATCCGCGTTACGATACGTTGTGGTTGGCGGGGGATGTGGTAAACCGTGGGGATGACTCTCTGGCAGTTTTGGAGTATCTCTACAGCATCAAAGATTCGGTACGGATGGTACTGGGAAACCATGATCTGACACTCATTGCCGCCTACTATGGCATCAAAAAGTCCAATCCGACTATTGAACCTGTCCTTGCCTCTCCACGAGCCAAAGTACTTATAGACTGGCTGCGAGGGCAGCCTTTTTTGCATACCGATTTCAAACTTGGCTACTGTATGGCACATGCGGGTATCAGTCCGGAGTTTGATCTTGGTATGGCGATGGCGTATGCCAGACGTGTGGAGGAGAAACTGCGCGGTGAAGATGCAGAGGTATGGCTTAAAAAGATGTTCAAAGGCGGTGTAGAACAGTTTAACCGTAAGGCTGATGAAGATGATATCGACCGATATATCGTTAGTGCCTTTACCCGTATGCGTTACTGCTACAAAGATCATCGGCTTGACTTCAAACAAAAAGGTGCACCGACTGATGCGGTAAGAGCAAAAGGGATGAAGCCATGGTTTGAATGTGAAAACCGTAAAGCTATCGAGCTAAAGATCGTTTTTGGGCACTGGTCGACACTGGGATTTTATGAAGATGAGAATGTCTTGGCACTTGATACGGGATGTTTGTGGGGTGGCAAACTCACCGCCGCAAAGCTTGATGGTGCTACCTCTAAGATTGTGCAACTTGCGTGTCCTAGAGCGATGGAGCCAACAGGTTAAAATTGAGAGTATTTGCTTGTTTTTTTAAGTCAACTTATATGTTGATAGTATATATAATCTAGGATTTTTAATGCAAAATCTGGATTAATAATACAGCTGAAGTATTATTGGGGTAAAATTCTAAAATGAAAATAAAAAAGATAATATTTCCTACACTTTCGCAAGAGCAGCTTATTTTTTTTGTAGCGCTTTGGCTAACGATCTTTTATAATACATCGATGTTTTCTCACATCGTTGATGTCTATCCACTTCAAAGAGAAAATATCCTTTATGTAGCATCTACCTTTGTAGTGCATGTTGCCGTAACGACACTCTTCTTTGCTCTACTTGCCACACGCTATACGATCAAGCCGATTTTGATATGCGTTCTGTTGGTCTCCTCGGTTACAGCCTATTTTATGAATAAATATGATGTCGTGATCGATGAAAATATGATACGCAATGCGATACAAACCGATATAGACGAATCATTTGATCTTCTTAGTTTGAAACTGGTGGGCTACTTTCTCTTTTTGGGAGTATTGCCATCATACATTGTTTACAAAACTCCTTTACAAACAAGAGATTTTAAGTCAGCATTATGGGCTCGAATAAAGATTCTTCTGTTTTTGATTGTTCTGGCTTTTGGAACGGTAGCACTTTTTGGTAAGTTTTATGCCTCCTTTTTTAGAGAGCATAAGATTTTACGATTTTATGCAAATCCCGGATTTTGGATTGACTCGTTGCGTATTTTTGTGCAGCAAAGTTTTGAAGATAAGAACACAAAGCTCCAAGTGTTAGGTGTGGATGCAAAAATTGAGGATAATCAAACGAGAAAAATTGTTTTTATGGTCGTTGGTGAAGCTGCGCGTGCAGATCATTTCAGCCTTAACGGCTATCAAAAAGAGACCAATCCAAAACTACACAAAGAGGACATTGTCAACTTTTCACAGATGTATTCGTGCGGTACATCCACAGCCTACTCCGTACCCTGTATGTTCTCAATCTACAATCGGAGTGATTATAGTTACAAAAAGGCGAAGTACACAGAAAATGTCTTGGATGTTCTTAAACATACAAAAGATGTTGCAATACTTTGGAGAGACAATAACTCCGACTCCAAAGGAGTTGCAACAAGAGTGGAGTATCAGGATTTTAAAACTCCGAAAAACAATCCAATATGTGATGTAGAATGCCGTGATATAGGGATGTTGGAGGGACTGGATCAATTTATAGCAAAACATCCGAAGAAAAATATCCTGATCGTACTGCATCAGATGGGAAATCACGGTCCGGCATACTACAAACGATATACGAAAAAATTTGAAAAGTTTACTCCGGTATGCAACACAAACCAGCTTGAAGAGTGTTCAAAAGAGAGTGTCGCAAACGGCTATGACAATGCTTTGCTCTATAGCGACAACTTCTTAGCTGCAACGATTGACTTTGCAAAGCACTATACCAAGAGTGCGACGGCTGTTTTGTATATGAGTGATCATGGAGAGAGTTTGGGTGAACATGGCATCTATTTACATGGGCTTCCTTACTTTATCGCCCCAGATGCACAAAAGCATATCGGATCTTTTTTATGGCTCAATGAACGCTATAAACAGCTTCTTGACACAAAGAAGATCGAAGCAAAAAAGGATAAGGAGCTTTCTCATGACTATCTGTTCCATACACTGCTTGGACTTTTTGGTGTCAAAACAAAGGTTTATGATCCAAAGTTGGATATTGTACATTAAAGAGGTAAGAGATGAAGAGATTGCAGCAATTTGGAAAGATTTTTTTACGATATGTTTTGTTACCGCTTTTCGTGTTAGCGCTTGGTTGGGTGGGCTATTTTAAACTCTATGGGAACTTTCATCAAGTAGATAGTGATCTCTATAGAAGTGCTCAGCTTTACAATTTTAATATGCCCGCGTATATACAAAAGTATCATATTCGATCTATCATCAATCTTCGTGGTGTTTCAAATGAAAAGTGGTACAAAGATGAGCTTCGCATTTCCAAAGAGAATAATGTCACTCACTATGATTTTGGGATTTCCGATCGGCGTGTCATACCTTTAGCGAAGATGGATGTGCTTGTAACACTTATGCAGCAAGCCCCAAAGCCTTTGCTTGTACATTGTAAAGTAGGAGCAGATCGCACTTCCCTTGCAAGTGCACTCTATCTCTATGCGATCAAACATGATTCAGATGCCAAGAGAGCCATCTCCATCATCTACGGTCATTTTCCATGGCTTGGTTCTAAAACCAAAGCGATGGATCGGAGTTTTGAAAATTACAAAAAAAGTAGAGGAAAGTAATGCGTTTTTTCGATCGTGACTATCTGCTTGGTGGATTTGTTTTTGTTGCCGTAATAGCCAATCTGCTTCTTTATCATTATCCATTTTTGCACTATGTGTTGGATCATCTCAATTTTTCAAGCAGTAGTGCCTATATCACACTTTTATGTGCAATCGTTGCACTTTTTGGGGTTAATGCCTTTTTGTTTTATCTCTTTGCAGCGATTTCGATAAGGCTCTTTAAAGTTTTTTTGATTCTCTCCTTTCTTGGAAATGCTATAGCCTTTTACTTTGTTCAAACATACAGTGTGATCCTCGATCGCTCGATGATGGGCAATGTTTTCAACACCCGCTATAGCGAGGCTTCAGCCTACTATAACCCACAAATTTTTCTCTACATTTTTCTCCTTGGTGTACTTCCTGCTTATGTGGTCTATAAAATCAAACTTCGTCCAGTTGCACGCAAGCGTCTTGTGATAAGTGGCGTAGGGGTACTGCTTGTAAGCATCATCCTGCTATATCTCAACTCATTTACTTGGCTTTGGCTTGATAAAAATGCAAAGTACCTCGGCGGGCTTTCAATGCCTTGGTCCTATTCAATCAATGCACTACGCTATCAATTAAAAAAGCAAAGACAAGTGAAAACAGAGAAGCGCCTGCCTATTGGAAAATTTCTTGACGATAAAAAGAGGGTTGTTGTACTGATTATCGGGGAGTCGGCTCGTGCGGATCACTTTTGGCTTTATGGGTATAGTAAGCAGACCAATCCAGAACTATCTAAGATGAATGTTTTGGTATTAGATCCTACCTTTTCAACAACAACCTATACAACCGCTTCGGTTGCGAGTATTCTTGCTTATGATGGTTCAACCTCAAACGCGTATGAGCCATTGCCGAACTATTTACATCGTATGGGTGCTTATGTCGAGTGGCGAACGAAAAACTGGGGAGAACCTAATCTCAAAGTAGATCATTTTTATCAAGCGGGTGAGTTAAAGCAAAGGTGTCATGGCGAGGGGTGTGATTATGATGAGTCCTTACTGGTCGATCTTCAAAAGAGCATTTTGCAAACAAAGAAAAAAAAGATACTTATCGTACTTCATACTGCAGGGAGTCATGGTCCCACCTATTATCAAAAATATCCGCCAAGTTTTGAACACTTTAAGCCTGTCTGCAAAACGGTTGATCTCAAGCAGTGCACAAAAGAGGAACTCTATAATGCCTATGACAACACAATCTACTACACCGATCACTTTTTAGCTCAAGCGATAGAGAAGCTAAAAAAACTGCACATCCCATCTATGCTAATCTATATCTCTGATCATGGAGAGAGTCTTGGGGAATATAATCTTTATCTGCATGGAACCCCTTACACGATCGCTCCCGAGTATCAAAAAAGGATCCCGTTTATCGTCTGGGAATCCAGTGAATTTCTGAAAGAACGCGGTTGGAGAACACCTTATATCAAAAAAGTGAAGCAGTATGGTCAGTATCAGATTTTTCATACGATTCTTGATGCCCTCTCTGTAAGGTCACCTGTCTATAAGCAAGAGTGGGATCTTCTTGTTGCTCCCAAATAGACTTGTTTGTACAATACTGTCCCCATTTATTAAGACAAATGGGAACTTATTTCTCCACAATATGCCCGACAAATTTGGACATATTGTCTAGTATCATACCGCCTTTTCGAAAGCTCACACCGCATGATTCATATCTAAAAAAGGCTCCTGTGATCATTGCAAAACACATTGAATACAATTATGGTTTAATGAAAATATTTCAAGAAGCAAAATCCTGCTATTACAACAATAAAGATATTGAAACTTTTACAACAGAATTGGAAGGTACAATTTTAAAACTATTAATACAAAAAAAGTGAACTTTGAGGAAATTCCATACAGTGAAATAAATGCTTTATGGAACACTCAAGCGAAGATGAAAAAACTTTAACTTTCATTTTCATTTCATCCAAATATCATATTATTCATAACCAAAACATAGAGAGTGATAAATGTTGAAAAAAGTTATAGTTTCCATACTGTTATCTTTACCGCTACTGGCTTCATCAGTTTTGGTAAGCGTTGTTAAACCTGTAAAAGAAAAAATAGATATAACCGTAGATGCAACAGGTACTGTTCAAGCAAAAAACATCACTTCCATTACTGCAAAAACTAGTGGTGTATTGAAGTTTTTTGTCTCGAATGACTCTTTTGTAAAGAGAGGGGATATGATCGCTCAAGTAATTGATATACCTCGTAAGAAAAAAATTCAACTTTTGAAAAAAGAGTTAAACCTCCTAAAAAATGAGCTTCAATTACAAAAAAACAGAGTTGCAAGATTAGAAGATAAATACAAGATGGGAGTGGGTTCAAAAAACAGCTATTTATCTGAAACAATAGTGCTAAAACAACTAA
>FPIB01000025.1_pt1 | contig 15598 bp, 17 predicted proteins | sample 1057271 | NCBI WGS metagenome assembly FPIB01 (sample SAMEA4473313, study PRJEB15554) | hydrothermal vent metagenome | biome: marine basaltic hydrothermal vent biome; feature: marine hydrothermal vent; material: water | place: Pacific Ocean | collected 2011-06-14/2011-07-23 | depth 1199 m
TTCCCCACCTGCATCTTGGATGAAAAGTTTGATGCTTTCATTCGGGGTGGTTACCATGTGTCTTTACCGACCACGGCTTGAGGAGGCAAACTTGCTGCTCAAAGAAGAAAAACTGACTATTGGGGAGGTTGCCAAAAGGGTAGGCTACAGCCACCAGGGGCACTTTTCCAAACTCTTTTTTGCAACATACGGTGTCTATCCCAAGGAGCTGATACGGTCATAAAAACCTTTTTTTGCTAAAAGAAAAATCCTTTTGTGCCAAAAAGTGCTTGATTCTTTTTTTTGCTTTGTTATATACTGAATCATCATGATAAAAGGAGCCATACAATGAAAAGTGTTATGCACCCTGTAACGATCACCCTCTTTGTGATCATACTGCTTGTCTCACTGCCAATGCTGCTGCCCAAAAAAGAGGTTGTTCTAACCAATACCCAGCTGCGACAAGCGGCAGCCTTGCACAACCTTGTATCCGTACCAAAGAGCCGTGCAGAGGTACTTCAGGCTACCTACAATCCCCAAAATCCTCCAAGCAGTGCCAAAATAACCCTTGGAAAGCAGCTCTACTTTGATACAAGACTCTCTCGTGACAGAAGTATCAGTTGCGCGACATGTCATCTATTGCAAGAGGGGTGACGACAACCTCCCCACAGCCATCGGGTTTCACGGCAGGGTAAACCCAAAACACCTCAACTCCCCGACCGTACTCAACGCGGCACTCGCCAAAGCCCAGTTTTGGGATGGGCGTGCCAAAGATGTTGAAGCGCAGGCGGGAGGTCCTTTGCAGGCACCGTTTGAGATGAATATGACACAAAAAGAGGTGGAGGCACGGCTCAATATGCCGATCCACTAATGCGAGAGCAGTTTGCTTTGGCCTTTGGTGATGGGAATGTGACGTTTGGGCGGGTGCGCAAAGCGATTGGTGCATATGAACGTACACTGCTTACACGCGGTGCGTATGACCGTTTTCTGGAAGGGGATGACCATGCCATCTCTGCTGCGGCAAAACGGGGAATGACTCTTTTTGTCACCAAAGGGTGTGCCGGCTGCCATACCGGTATGAGTGTAGGAGGCCAGAGTATTCAGAAGTTCCCGCTTCGGCGCTATCTGTCCGATTATGTCGGATTGCTGTTTGAACCAAATATCCGTTTAAAGCAGAGTCCTTTTTCGTTTGTCAACAAGGGAGGATTTTTGGGCAGAGGGGATCAGCTTCGCTTTCGTGTGCCTATCTTGAGAAACATCACCAAAACAGCTCCCTATTTTCACAACGGAGCGGTTAAGAAGCTTGAAGAGGCGGTACGTATTATGAGTAAATATCAGATAGGTGATGAGTTTAACAAGGCACAGATTGCTGATGTTGTGGCGTTTTTGAAAACCCTGGAGGGAGAGTTGGTGCATGAGTAGTGCCGGTAAAGGTTACTTTTTGCACTTTCTCTCACGCCACTCTCTCATTGCCGAACGTTTCCAGAGCCAGTTGAGCAGAAGGTATATCAGATAGGCTACGACAGTAGAGTAGAAGGCTGTACCTACATACAGCGGCAGGACAATGTGATCCCAGTTGTCTTTGAACCACTGCATGGTAAGCTCCACATGGTCTATACCCTCATATCCGAGTATAAGATTGCCTGTAATATACTCCAGATACCACAGCGGCGGATAGGTGACCGGATTGCTCAGCCACACCGTTGCCAGACCGATGGGTACATTAAAACGCATCAGCGGGGTGGTGATCATAACCCCTGCCATCTGCATAGGCATGGGGATAAAGCCCCAAAAGAGACCAACCAATATCCCTTTTGTGATCATTTTGCGGTTAATGTTGAAGTACTCTCTTGGGATATTGTATTTGTCGAGGATATGGTCAAACTTGTCTTTGTGTGTGGCGATCTTTCGGAAAAATTGTCGTATCATTGGCATCCATGCTGTCAAAATGTTTGTATAAGTGTAATACCCCCTTGCTTTAAATCCCCTTTTTATCAACTTTGGAGTAAAATACGCCTAATTCATTCCCATGTAAAGGTACCATTATGAGCGGATATATGATATTTTCCGGAACTTCCAACCCGCAGCTGGCAGAAGAGATCGCCAACTATCTTGAGATGCCACTTTCAAAAGCGAACATCAACCGTTTCAGTGACGGTGAGATCTCTGTACAGATCGCTGAGTCTGTACGTGGAAAAGATGTCTTTATTGTGCAGCCGACATCCGCACCTGCCAATGCCAACCTGATGGAACTGCTTATTATGACCGATGCGCTCAAGCGCTCCTCTGCCAAGTCCATCACAGCGGTAGTGCCTTACTACGGGTATGCAAGACAGGACAGAAAAGCAGCACCGAGAGTGCCTATCTCTGCGAAACTTGTTGCCAACCTGATGGAGACTGCGGGTATTACCCGTGTGGTGACTGTAGATCTTCATGCTTCTCAGATACAGGGGTTCTTTGACATTCCCGTAGACAACCTCTATGGTGCGATCCTTTTTATGGACTACATCAAAGCCAAGAACTTTGCCAACCCTATCATCGCATCACCGGACATTGGCGGTGTAGCGCGTGCACGTTACTTTGCCAACAAACTAGGACTGGATATGGTTATTGTCGACAAACGCCGTGAGCGTGCCAATGAGTCTGAAGTGATGAATATCATCGGAGATGTGGATGGTAAAGATGTAATTCTCATTGATGATATGGTCGATACGGCAGGTACCATGGTCAAAGCCGCTGCCGCTCTCAAGAAGCTTGGTGCAACCTCGGTTATGGCATGTTGTACCCACCCGGTACTCTCTGGGCCTGCCTATGAGCGTATTGAAGAGGGAGAACTCGATGAACTGGTCGTTGCCAATACCATCCCTATGGTAAAACCTTCGGACAAGATCAAGATGCTCTCTACTGCGCCGATGCTGGGTGAGGTGATCAGACGTGTTTACAACAATGAGAGTGTCAACTCTCTCTTTGAGACAAACTGATTTTAGTGAATAGAGAAGAGTGAAGAGTTTTGGTATGCATTGCTTTGCAATGCTTCTGTTGATTGTAGGGTGCTGAGCCCTCACAACGCTAAAATATAAACACTGACAATAACCAAGAAGGAAACGAGTGACAAAGAAAGTACCGCAGGAGAATATCCGTAACTTTTCCATTATTGCCCATATCGACCACGGTAAGTCTACACTGGCAGATCGCATTATTCAGGAGTGTGGGGCGGTGAGTGACCGTCAGATGTCTGCACAGGTGATGGATACGATGGATATTGAAAAAGAGCGGGGGATTACCATTAAGGCGCAGTCTGTACGTCTGGACTATGTCAAGGATGGGGAGCACTACATTCTCAACCTTATTGACACTCCCGGTCACGTTGACTTCTCCTATGAGGTAAGCCGCTCTTTGGCATCATGTGAGGGAGCGTTGCTCATCGTGGATGCCGCACAGGGGGTTGAAGCGCAGACCATTGCCAATGTCTATATTGCTATTGAAAATGATCTTGAGCTGATTCCGGTGGTCAACAAGATCGACCTGCCTGCAGCCGATCCTGACAGAGTACTGACTGAGCTTGAAGAGGCGATCGGTATCGATGCGACCGAACATGCACTGGTCTCTGCCAAAACAGGGATGGGGGTGCCTGAACTTATCGATATGATCGTCGAGAAGATACCCGCACCGCAGGGAGATGAAGCAGCACCGACCAAAGCGCTCATCTATGACAGCTGGTTTGACAACTATCTTGGGGCACTCGCACTGGTGCGTGTCTTTGAGGGAAAAATAGAGAAGGGGCAGAAGATCAAGATCATGGGAACCAAAGAGGAGCATCAGGTGCTTGATCTGATGTATCCAAACCCCATTGCCCCTATCAAGACAAAGAGCATCGATACGGGGGAAGTGGGTATTGTCGTTACGGGACTCAAAACGGTCGAAGGACTTCAGGTGGGAGATACCATCACTGATGCCAAGAGTCCTACAGCCGAGCCTATCGGTGGTTTTGAGCCTGCCAAGCCGTTTGTCTTTGCGGGTATCTACCCCATTGAGACAGACAAGTTCGAAGATTTGCGTGATGCACTCAACAAGCTCAAGCTTAACGATTCAGCACTGAGCTTTGAACCTGAAAGTTCTATGGCGCTTGGGTCAGGCTTTCGTGTAGGTTTCTTGGGAATGCTGCATATGGAGGTGGTCAAAGAGCGTCTGGAGCGTGAGTTTGACCTTGAACTCATTGCTACCGCACCGACGGTGGTTTACCGTATCAAGCTGACAAATGGAGAGGAGATCACCATTCAAAATCCCTCCGAGATGCCTGAAGTACAGAAGATCGATACCATCTATGAACCCTATGTCAAGGCAACGATTCTTACGCCGCAGGAGTATGTGGGCAACCTGATCAAACTGCTTAATGACCGCCGTGGAGTACAGGTGAAGATGGATTACCTCAACGAGTCGCGTGTCTTGATGGAGTATGATATCCCGATGAATGAGATCGTGATGGATTTCTATGACCGTCTTAAGACCGTGACCAAAGGGTATGCGAGTTTTGACTATGAGCCTATCGAATTCCGTCCGGGCGATCTGGTCAAGCTCGATATCCGTGTGGCAGGCGAAGTGGTTGATTCACTCTCGATCATCGTACCGCGTGACAAGGCACGTTCACGTGGGCTTGCCTTTGTTGAGAAGCTCAAAGAGCTCATCCCAAGACAGCTCTTTGAAGTGGCGATACAAGCAAGTATCGGCAATACGATCATTGCCCGTACCAATGTCAAATCGATGGGCAAGAACGTCACGGCGAAGTGTTACGGAGGTGATATCACCCGTAAGCGAAAACTGCTTGAGAAGCAGAAAGAGGGTAAAAAGCGTATGAAAGCTATTGGCAAGGTTAATGTACCGCAGGAAGCCTTTATGGCAGTATTGAAGCTGGATAGTTAAATGTGGGAATGGATTACCAAATGGGCGTTTCATATCCACCTGATCATGGCGATCAGTTGGATAGGCGGTTCTGTATTTATGTTTGTACTGGGTGTTTCTCTGCGTGACAAACAGGCACAAAAAGAGGTCTATCCGCATATTGGTCCTATCTTTGGTTGGTTTGAGGTAGCTTCACTTGTGTTGCTGTTAAGTACAGGGTTCATCATGGGGGTTGAGTATCATCTTTTTGATATTCTGCTCCATCCAAACGGTACACCTATCTCTGATGCACTGCAAAAAAAAGTGATCCTTGTTACTATACTTACTGTCGCGACAGTGGTACACTTCATCATTGCCTACAAAACCAACGGTAAAGAGCGTACACCCTTGCAGCAGTTCTTCTCACGCGGTTCAAGTATGCTGATCTTCTTTTTGAACCTTTTTGTGATGCACTATGCCATTGTTTTAAGAGATATTTTATAGCCTATGAACTGGCTTGTGTATGTTCCTCTCTTCCAAACAGATAGTGTATTGGCTTTCTTTTTATATTGGTATTGGATTTTTCGTTGTAGGGATCGCATATAAATATGGCTTGCTTGACTGGTTTGGCAATCTTTCCGGAGATATCAAGTACCAAACCGAGCATACCTTTGTCTTTATTTTGCTTGTATCTATGCTGCTTGTATTGGCAGTTATTTCACTTATGAATCGTTAAGAGGGTGTTATGCGCTGTTACAGTTGTGGCAGACTGAGTCTAAGGGTAGTGTGTAAAACCTGCAAAAACACACTTTTTGTTCCTTCTACCCAAACCCGTCGTATCGGTACGCTCGATGTTATCTCTTTTTACAGCTATACGACCCTTGAACCGCTGCTTCTGACCAAGCATAAACCGGAAGGGTGGCGGATATACCGTGAGCTTGGCAGGATGCTCTTTCGACCTTTTATGCGGGAGTTTATAGAACATGATGATGGGGTGGTTCATATCATAGGGATTGATGAGGATGTACACAGCGGCTACTCACATGTGGCGCAACTGACCCATGCAATGAAGATGGATGGTGTGCAAGTACAGCACAGTACGCTTCTAGCACGTAACAGGGTGAACTATTCGGGAAAACCACTGCAGTACAGGCTGGAGAATCCGCGGGATTTTCGCTATAGAGGAAAAGCAAACATCAATGCTATTTTGGTCGATGATATTGTCACAACTGGTATGACGCTTCAAGAGGCGCAGCGGACACTTGCATATCATGGTGTCAATGTGCTGTTTGCATTGACCTTGGCGAGTGCCGGTGAATAAGAGGAGATATACGTTATGTGGTAAACATATACCCGCGTGAGGGGATAGTCTGGATAAATTTGTGTTTAAGTTTCTGGCGGAGTCTTTTTACAAGGGTGCGAATAGTGTTTGCACTGGTCTCTTTTTCTGGCCATATATGCTCTTCAATGGTATAGAGATCAAGTAATATATTGCGGTTTCGAATAAAAAGTACTAGCAAAGCATACTCTTTTTTAGTCAGAGGTATGGGCTCACTACAGCAGTAGAGCGTGTTGTGTTGCGGTGCGTATGTAAATTCGTCATCAAGTATGATGTGATCTGTTTCAGGGGGATTCCCATGATGCAGAGAGCGTCTGCGCTGCGCAATTTTGAGAAAGACCTTGAGCTCGTCACGGTTGAAAGGTTTGGAGAGGTAGGCGACAGGATCGGTCTCTACTGCCCGATCGATATTGTAGTTGTCTAGATGGGCGGTCAGGTAGATGACCTGAATGAGGGGCTGTAACTGTTTAATGTGGGCAGCAGCATCGACCCCGTCGATGTTTCCCTTTATGCAAATGTCCATCAGAACCAAGTCAACAGGGGTTTGTGAGAGTATTTCAAAGGCACTCTCGGCATCGGCACACATTCCTGAAACATGGTAGCCGAGTGATGTGAGATAGATATTGAGCTCCATCGCGACAATGCTTTCATCTTCTACAATCAGTATATTCAGTTGTTTCATAGTGTAAACCTTATGGTGTATGTGGTATGCGGCTCTGTCTTTATGGTGACCTTTCCTCCAAGCTGGTTAAGCGCAAGGGTCTCAACCAGTTGTAATCCAAGAGATTTTTCTGTTTTGGCACTGTCAAGACCTCTGCCATCATCTTCAACGGTAAGTATAAATCTTTTCTCCTCCTGCAAAAGGGTGACTGTTATGGTACCTTCATCACTGAACGCATACTTGTAGGCATTGGTGATCAGTTCATTGATGATCAGACCGACATAGACAGATTGGCGCAACGGCATGATAGCGTTGGTGCGCAGTGTGATATGAACCGTTTTATTGTTTTGCAGTGATCGTTGCAGGTCATGCAGCAGGGTCTCAAGATACTCCTGCATATCGATCTCTTCGAGACGCTCTTTGACAAGGAGCATATTGTAGGTCTGTGCAATGGCATTAATGCGGTTTTCCAGATCGGAAAGCATCTCTGTGGTGCTTTGTGTTTTGGATGTTGTATCGTGTTGCATTCTGATAATAGAGAGAATGATCTGGAGGTTGTTCTTGACACGGTGGTGTACCTCCTGAAGCAGCAGCTCTTTCGCTTTGAGCGCCTCATTGAGTTTTGCGGTCTTTGCCTCTACATCTTTTTCAACTAGCTCTGTACGTCGTCTTGACTCATCGAGGATTTGTGCATCCGCAACCGCTTTCTCATGCTGAAGAATCCTGTATCTGTCTGCAAATGCGAGAGAGAGCACAAGTGCTTCAAAGGCGGTACCGAACATCAGGATGTTCTTGACATGCAGCATGAATGTGGTGATACCAACGGCATCGAGGATAATGAAAAGATAGGAGAGAAAGACAATAGCAAATCCGGCGATGAAGAGACGTGCCTGTTTCTCTCCTCTGCGGTAGGAAATGATACCTGCTGCGAGGTTGAAGGTGATAAAGAGCGCACCCGTAAAGATAACGACATAGAGGTTGTAAAAAAGTGGGGTACTCAACAAGAGGATTTCAAGAAGCGAGACAACGATAAAGAGCATATAGATGTACCACAACCTCCCAAAACGAACCACCTTTAAGAAGTGCATAGCAAAAAGTGTAGAGGTGACTACCAGTAGGTTGATCTTGAGAACAGGGATTTTCATATCGACGGATACAAATGCGGGCGACAGATAGATATGAGTCAGTCCCAGGTAGGTCATCTGCTGCCATACAAGTGCAAAAAGGTACATACTGTAGTAGAGGTAACTCCTGTCACCAATATAGAAAAAGAGTATTAGACTGTATGTTGCCAGTGCCAGAATGAACCCTACAAGCAGTATGTTCATAAACTGCTGTCGCCTATCCTCGGCAAGGAAGTGTTTTTTTTCTTTTAGCATCAGTGTAAATTCGACAGGTGTGAAGAGAGAACGGATCTCAAGATAGAATGTGCTGACCGTATGTGGCGGCAGGGTCAGCATATAGTAAGGAACGAGAGTTTCTCTGTTCTCCTGCAGCTTGTCTACCCCGTTATAAAGGACACTCTCTTGGTCGTTTTCAATATAGAGCGCAATGTACTCAAGTAGTGGTGAAGTGAGTACAAGTGCACGTTCTACAGGTGTATCCGTCGGATTTTCAAGCCTAAAGCGTATCCAGATGGTATGTGTCTGTATACCGGTATTGATATAGGAGCGCCCATAAGGTTTAAAGCACTTTCCATGTTTGATCTCTCTAAAGGCAAGCCGGTTGTTGTCAAAGCATACTTCACTCCTACTAAGCAGTGAGAGTTCATATTGGGTCGGAGTAACAGTAACCGGCATAACACCAGCATTGGCTGTCTGTAGCCATAAAAAGAGTGACAGAAGAAAAGGCAGAATAGCATGGAAGTCTCTTGGCATAAACAATTGTATCAAAATATCATGTAAATATTACTCTCAAATTGATTTGTCACATCTTTGTCACACCGCTTTGCTAACATATAAGTGAGCCAAACAAGAATGACACAGGAGGAGAATATGAAAAAGAAAGTGCTCATAGTAGCGGCAGTGGCAGGACTGGGATATATTTCGTCTGCATCGGCGGAAGATATGCACCTATTCGATATTAAAAGCGGGAAGGTAACCTACGCTATCAGCGGTTCGGCAAATATGATGGGGATGCAGATGCAGACAAAGGGCAAGAAGAGGCTTATTTTTGATCATCAGGGGGCAAGAAGCCTTACTGAGAGCGTCAAAATCGAGAAGCGCAGTGGTATGGGCGGCAACCAGACAACCAAAACCCATACTATGACATTGATGGACGGCGATAGCCTCTATCATGTGGATTTTCAGAACAAAACCATTACAAAAACAGCTAATATCGGTGCACAGATGCTTGGGGGCGGCAACATGAAAGAAAAAGGGTTGGCGATGATAAAGCAGATGGGTGGCAAAAAGACCGGTACGGACAGTGTATTGGGATATACCTGTGATGTCTGGGAGCTGATGGGAACAAAACAGTGTATCTACAAAGGAGTAACCCTGAAGGTCGAATCCAATGTGATGGGGGTAACCAATACAGAGATCGCTACAGAGGCACAGTTTAATATTGATCTTTCCGACCGGGATTTCAAACTTCCTGATTTTCCTGTGCAAGAAGGTATAGGAGCAATGGGAAGGGGGATGCCTGCTAGAAAGGCAAACGGCATGGCAATGCAGCCGCCAAGCCCTGAAGATATGGCAAAAATGGCAGAAGCACTCAAGGCAATGGGGGCAGCGATGCAAAATGGTGGAATGAATGGACAAACCTCTGCAATCACTCCACAGGATCAGCAAAAACTTGGAGAAGCGATGGGCGCTGTGCTTGTAGGTGCCATGATGCCGCAGATGAAACAGCAAATGATTGAACAAGAGAAGGCATTGACCTTTGCCAAAGGGTGTCTGACAGATGCTGATACGCTCAAGCAGGCACGCACATGTGCCAAGAAAGTGGACGAAATGATGGGAGAGTCCGGCGAGCCTCTTGAGAGGTGGGATGTGAAGACGAAAAAAGAGACACTCAAAGAGATAGAGAGTGCGCTTGAGAGTGTGGCATGTGCCAAGAGAGCCAATACGGCACAGGCGATGCAGCAGTGTATGCAGTAAAAAAGAGCAAGAAATGTTTGGAAAAAAAAGTGTAACAGCAGCAATGACTTTGGCATGGTAATAAAGTGTGATGAAAAAAAACGTAGCAGCCATACTGTTTTTGTCAGCCTCTCTCGTTGCGTCTGATATCTCCTATCCGGGGCTTTTTGCCCATGTTGTCCATATTGCGGATGACGATACCCTCAATGTCAGGGAAAGACCTGACTATCACAGCAAAAAAACAGGAGAACTTCCGATAGACGCTTTTGTTGGTGTAGATTACTGTACAAAAAAGGGCAAATCGACATGGTGCCGCATCTTTCATCTTGCGCAGAGGAATTATGCGCATTTTGGATACGGTGCCAAACCCGGATGGGTCAATGCACGTTATCTGGATTTTGACAACAGCGGATATGTCATTATAGATGGAAAACCAGACTGTGACTATGCGCTAAGGTGTACAAAGAGCAGATGCGAGGTGGTGGATGATTACACGACAGATGCCGGGGATGGTCATATTTCTGCACTGAAAACACGTTGGATCGAAAGAGAGAGGCTCAAGGCTTCCGATCGTTTTTCTGCTATGCGGGACGATCCGGATGCATCAGGCTACTGTACTACAGACAGGGGCAATGCATTTTTGCAGATGGAAAAAGAGAAAACGATTTTAGAAAAGAGCAACGACCCTTTGCAAAAAAAGATACGCAAGATCGTATCGCTGCTACATAGACTGGAATATGGCGGCAAAGATGGTTTTGCAGCGTATGTACATCCTCTAAAAGGTGTTGTTATGAGCTGGCATGTTCACTTTGGCGGGGAAAATGATATACGCTTTAAACGAGAGGATATTCAAAACATCCAAAAGCGACGTGACCAAAAACGGTTTTGGGGTTACACCTATGGAAAAGGCGATGAGGTATATATGAGCCTTTTTGAGTATATGGCAAAGCTTACAAAACCGCTCAACATTATCAGCCAGACAGTCCAACTCAAAACGCTTAAGGGATTTGTGTGTCCACCCCAAACAGAATGCAAAGGCTATGAGGTCTTTTGGAGAGATGAAAACACAAAAACGCCGGAGTATGACTGGCAGGGGCTTGTTATGATCTTTGAAAGGTATCAGGGCAAATGGTATGTGGTGGGTCTGCTTAGAGATCGTTGGACAATATAGTATAAAGGAGAGATAGATATGAAAAAAGTGATGACAGCGGTATGTATGACAGGTATGATTTTGGGGAAGATATGCAATGCTTCAGAGCATGTAAACCTCAAATACTACAAAGATATCACGATAGAGCACAACCACAACGACAATGACTTTACACTTATGCAGCAGTTTATGAAACAACATCCACAAAAAGATGTAAAGATTATTGAAAATCCTGCATTTAACTGTAAGGATACCGGGTTTACGCAAAAAGAGATGTATCAGGATCTGGTACTTTATGGAACAAAAACCAAAGACGGAAAAGTGGTGCAGAGTGAAAAGAAGGGGGATTTTAAAGCAGAACACACAAAAAAGTATTTTAAAAAAACAGCCAAAGGCGAAGCGACCTGTGTTGAAATTGTTCGCTATAAAGGGAGTGAACTTTACGGTACGAAACACTACGCCATCTTAAGAGGCAAGCGGTGAAGAACGCAGTTTTTCTTATATGGTTCGTATCTGCCACGCTACTTTTTGGCAGCGGGCTTTTCAAAGGAGAACATCGTTTCAAAGCATTGGAGAGCTACACGATACAGGATTTTCATTTTGCCAAGCCGGTTGTCTATATGGATGTGGTGACATTCAGTGCGAAAGGTGACATTGACGGCAATGCCTTTCAGCTTCCCAAGCACTATATATTCCAAACGCTGCTAAAGGTGGGAACGCTTCCGTTTTCAAAATCAAGAAAAAAAAGGGATTTTGACTATCTGGCATGTGCCATCCTGACAAAAGAGTACTTTTGGAAACGGGCAATACCGCTTTTGTGGGACTACTCCTTCACAACCCTGCGTTTTATGGAGCAAAATGACCAAAGACTCAAGGCGATCACTGAACCTCAGGATATTGTTGATCTTTTTGGCGAGATAGATACGCCCGCAGAGTTGCATGTATGGCTGCGGGCTGTTTACCATTATGATGCACTCTCTTTTCTGGTTGGCTGGAAAAAGGTAAAAGGTTTTTACCGTATTCATTTTAGAGGGCTTAATCATTTCTGCATCTATGATGAGCATTTTGACTACTTTGACAGGTATGGAAAGAAGATTAAAACAACCACCCTTAAGCATTACCGTAAAAAAGGGTGTGTTGAGGCACTGCCTTAAATAAGGGATACCATTATGAAAAAAATATCTATATATCTCGTTCTTGTATTCACGGTACTATACGGTAAAACCTATCCGATACTGCCATTGAGCATCGACACTGTTTACGGCAAAGGTGTGAACCGTTGGGAGCGTGATCGGTTTATGGACGGCTTGGAACATGAACTTGCCCGACGGGGACATATTGACCTGATGTACGATGCACCTTTTGTGTTAACCGTAAAGATAGCAGGTTACAAGAGACCAGACCCCCACAGAGGTACGCAGCACCGTTACCGAATGAAAACGCGTATTAAAGCATATTTTTGGATAAAAGACCGATGGCATTATGATGTATACCACGGTAGTGTAGACTACTCACTCTCGCTTGATGCTCACACATCAGGTACAGAGAGTGCCTATGACAATGCCAGAAGAAGACTTTTTGAAGGACTGGGGGAGCGTGTAGCGCAACGTCTTGAAGAGAATTTTCGGTTTTTAGTTGATTTTGAGCGTCAGCAGCACCGCAACCGGCGTGAGCGGTTTATGGATGGTCAGGCTGTAGTTATGCGGGGAGAGACACTCGATTTTGAAAGCGCTTCCGTTCGTGGGAGCAAGAGCAAATATGCCGATATTGGCTGGTATGGGGATGAATATAAGGTTGATATGCAGCGGATGGTTTTCCTAAACGGTACGCGTTATCGCATTCTCAAGCGCTATAAACAGCTTAATGATAAGCAGCTAATGCAAATGAAACTGCATGGTTATGATCTCTTTGGCAGAGAGCTGCAAAGAGGGATGGGGTTTGTGATTAAAACCGCAGAGGGGCATTACCTAAAAATGTATATCGATGGTTTTGTCCGCAAAGAGGGAATAGACAATGCCGGGCTTCGGTTACAGTGGCAATTTTTACAGTAGGGGGAAGTGATGAAAGAGATTGGAAAGTGGCTGGTAGTATGGATGGTGTTTGTGCATATGCTCTATGGTGCGGCAAAGGATACAGCCTATCCTGTGCCACCTGTCGATCCGATAAAGTTTGACAAGATATATCGTCTTTTTGACAATTTTGATATTCACGATACGACCTTTAGCTACCGTGACGGCAACGGTACAATGCAAAAGGTCGATATTTACGGATCGTATTGGCAGTTTAGGGGGATGGTTGAGAGGGAACATCAGGAGGAGAAGATTGATGCGCTGTTGTCCCTGCTTAAGTCCAAAGGGGCAGTGGTTCTGGAGCACAACAAAGAAAAAAGTGATATCTCACTGTTGTGGGATCGTCCCAAGGTGCATAAAAAAACCTATATAGGTATCACCTATGGATGGCCTGACAATTTTAGGGTATATATACATGAGGAGCGCTATCTTCCTGTCAATGAACCGCTTGAAGTGGTGCTGGATGAAGGGAACTCTTCTATACCCTCCGAACTTGTTTTTCGTACACCTTTCGACGGCAAGCACTACTACTATCTTAAGATCGACATACCTTCAAAAAACGGGGTAAGCATTAAAGCAACTTCTTATATGCAGGGAGAGGGAATGCGTATAAAAAACGAACAGTCGATGCGGTGTGATCCAAAATATTACCGCCACTATACGATGTTTTCGCTTGATCCGTACAGAGGTTTTCACAATTTTAAAATTACACCATTGGGCGGGAAGAGGGCAAGGGCAAGGCTGACACTTGTAAAAACAGAGTTTCCTGTTGTATCACTTGGCAGACTTTCGGACAAACCCGGGGTCTTTAAGCTGGAAAATTCACTCAACTCACTGCCAACACTCAAAAGTCTGGGAACTATATCTGGAAGTTACGATACCCCCAAAGGGGACTACCTGCCAAACGGTGATGCTCTCTACTGGCTGAACAACGGCTACTACAGTTTTGTCAAAGAGGGGCTGCGTACCAACCTTGTACCGGTACGTGCAGAGCATATCACAACAGTTACTTGGCCGGCCTATTTTGCCTCCATGCAGCAAGATAATGTATCAAAAGAAGAGAGAGTAACGACACAGATGGCGATTTTGGGTAGTAAAAGCGAAGATAACCAAACCGTTACTGTCGACCTGACACTCTCTCACCTTCCTCAGGGACTTACGTTGCAAAAAGAGGATTTTGAAGTCTATGAGGATGGTACTGTTCCCGGAAAGCTTCTTAAAGTCGAACATCTTCATGAACCGATGCAGCTTGTTTTGCTTATCGATTCTTCCGGTTCCATGAAACACAGTATGCACGCTGCGCTTCAAAGTGTACGCACATTCATTGAAAAACTGCCCGATGATGCCAACATTACACTGGTCGATTTTGATACAAAAATAAAAGTTCTAAAAAGCGGCAATAAAGCGGAAGTACTGCAAAAACTCTCACGCATTCGTGCCAACGGTGCAACGGCACTGTATGATGCCATTATCAAAGGTACCAAACTGCTTGACAGGAAATCACGTGCAAGCATCATTCTCTTTACTGACGGTAAAGATGCCAACTACAATGACACACGACGCGGAAGCAAAGCAACTTTTGCCCAAATGATCACTCGGGTACAGAATGCCGGTATCCCTATCTACCCCATCGCATTTGGAAAACGTGCAGACACAACGACACTAAGCGCAATAGCCAGAATGACAAAAACTGCCTACTATCAGGGAGAAAATGTTGCACAGATAGATCGTATTTTTGAAGATATACGACATACGCTCTCCTCTGCGTACCGTTTGACCTACCAACGGGAAAAAACACCGACAGAGGGCTCACAGCCTGTTGTAAACTATATGGTCGATGTCAGTGGCTCTATGGATTTAAGAAGCAGCTTTTATGGCAACTGCAAAGGGTGTGCCAACCGTTTTGAGCCACTGAAATCTATGCTGGCACAAAGCATTGAAGGATTGCCAAAAGGCACCTTTATACAGTTAAGCACCTTTGCATCGGATGTCAAAACGCTACAGATACTTACACAGAATAAAGCAAAACTGCTTGCCGGTATTGGCAAAATGAAACCAGGCGGCGGTACAGAGATCATCAAGGCACTCAAAAAGGGGCTTGCTTTGTGTAAAGTACAGCCTTCAAACAGGCGTTACTTTATCTTTACAACTGACGCAGCAGCAAATGCTTTCAAGTTTGATAAAGAGGAGCAAAAAGAGCTTAAAGCACTGCTGATGGCGTTTAATCGGAGCGGTATCCAGACATTCTGGCTTGGGATGTGGGAAGATCCTCAAACCATTGCCCATATGCAGCAGATGGCAAAAGTGAGTGGCGGAGAGTGGTTTGTCAGTTCAGATATAGAGAAGATCAAGGATAAAATTCTTGCAATCACCCGTAAAGTTGGTGATACACGCCACAGAGCTCGGTCTATCTCATCTGTTTTGGTCAAGCTCAAAAAGAGA
>FPIB01000006.1_pt1 | contig 13984 bp, 12 predicted proteins | sample 1057271 | NCBI WGS metagenome assembly FPIB01 (sample SAMEA4473313, study PRJEB15554) | hydrothermal vent metagenome | biome: marine basaltic hydrothermal vent biome; feature: marine hydrothermal vent; material: water | place: Pacific Ocean | collected 2011-06-14/2011-07-23 | depth 1199 m
AAGGATAACCTATGATCGATTAACCCTCTCTTTCACGCTATCTTCTCAGAAATTGCACTTATTGGTTGAATTGGCGAGAGTTTTTTTAAAGTAGCAAAATTTTTGCTACAGTATAAAATCTTTTTTTTCTTCTAAATATAGTAAAGGGTAGAAAGAGGCGTAAAGCGCCTCATCATTTATTCTGCTTCAAGTACAGCACCGTTACTTGCATTGGTTACCAGTGCACGGTACTGTCTGAGCCATCTGCTCTTAAGTGGTTTGACGATCGGTTTGAAGTTTGCTTTGCGTGTAGAGATCGTTGCCTCATCAAGATTGACCTGCAGGATGTAGTTGTCAACATCGATGTGAATCTCATCATCATCCTCAAGCAGCCCTATCATACCCCCTTCGGCAGCTTCTGGGCTTACATGACCAATACTGGCACCTCTAGTAGCTCCTGAGAAACGTCCATCAGTAATGAGAGCTACTTTGTCTCCAAGTCCAAGTCCCATAATCAGTGAAGTAGGGCTGAGCATCTCTTGCATCCCTGGTCCCCCTTTAGGCCCTTCATAGCGAATGACAACAACATGCCCAGGTTTGACTTTGCCGGCAAGAATACCCTCGATAGCCTCATCTTGGGAGTTGAAACAGATTGCTTTGCCTGTAAAGACACGATCTCCGGTGATACCAGCAGTTTTGATAACCGCTCCCTGCTCGGCAAGGTTGCCGTAAAGAATTGCCAGACCACCTACTTCAGAGTAGGGATTGTCAATGGTATGAATAATGTCCGTATCGAGGATTTTGGCATCTTTAATACGCTCATAGAGGCTCTCTCCCGTAATGGTCGGGTTGTCCAGTAAAATATCCTCTCCACGCTTTTTCATCTCATGCATAACAGCATTGACACCGCCGGCTTTGTTGATATCTTCCATATGAACAGTTGTCAATGATGGGGAGATCTTAGCAATATGCGACACATGTTTACTGATAGTGTTAATATCTTTGAGATTAAAGTTCACCCCTGCTTCATTGGCAATAGCAAGCATATGCAATACTGTATTGGAACTACCGCCCATCGCCATATCGACAGCGAAAGCATTATGCACAGCCTTTGCATTTAAAATATTACATATTTTAAATGCCTCACGTTCAGAAGCTTCCATTTTTGCAATATCGCAAATACGTCGTGCTGCTTTTCGATAGAGGACTTCACGCTCCGGAGTCAATGCCAAAATGGTACCATTACCAGGGAGTGCAATACCCATTGCTTCCATTAACGTATTCATGGAGTTTGCTGTAAACATTCCCGAACATGATCCACCGCTTGGACAGGCGTTACACTCCATTTCAGTTAGTGTTGATTCACTGATATTTCCAGCTTCATATTCACCGACACCTTCAAAAACGGTAGCCAGATCAATTGGTGTACCATCTTCCATATGTCCCGCAGCCATTGGTCCTCCTGAGACAAAAACAGTAGGGACATTGACACGCAGTGCCCCCATGATCATTCCAGGAACGATCTTGTCACAGTTAGGAATGGCGATCATTGCATCAAGCTTATGTGCGTTCATTACCGTCTCTACTGAGTTGGCAATAATCTCACGGCTTGGCAAAGAGTACAGCATTCCGTCATGTCCCATAGCAATACCGTCATCTACGCCGATAGTGTTAAACTCGAAAGGAACACACCCGTTGACACGAATCTCATCTTTGATGATCTGAGCAACCTTGTTTAAAAAGTAGTGTCCCGGAATGAGTTCAATAAAAGAGTTTGCCACCCCGATAAAAGGTTTGTCAAAGTCTTCGTCTTTTAGTCCTGTTGCACGCAGCAAACTACGATGTGGGGCACGGTTATGCCCCTTTTTTATCTCATCACTTCTCATAATTTTGTGCCTTTTTTAAAAATTTTGCCGATTATAGCACAAATACTATTTACATTTAAAAAAAAATTGGTTATAATCACAGTCCAATTTCAGGTACAATACTTGAAAAGGGTATGGAGATGCGGGCGTAGCTCAGGGGTAGAGCATCACCTTGCCAAGGTGAGGGCCGAGGGTTCGAATCCCTTCGCCCGCTCCATAAAATTAAGAAGCTTACCTAAAAAATAATCATCAGGCTTTATAAATATAAGTTTGACGTTCTTTAAATAAAATAGTAGTTATTTTAGGTACCTTGAAGCCCGGGTGGTGGAATGGTAGACACAGGGGACTTAAAATCCCCCGGTCATTGTGACCGTGCCGGTTCAAGTCCGGCTCCGGGTACCACCCACCTCTATGGAACCATCGCCAAGTTGGTAAGGCCGCAGCCTGCAAAGCTGCTATTCGCCGGTTCGAGTCCGGCTGGTTCCTCCATATAACTTTTTTATGTAATTCTTATCTTTTTAGGATAAAATTGCATACTTTTTTACTATCGGGAGATGTCAGAGTGGTCGAATGTGCCGGTCTTGAAAACCGGTGAGGGTAACACCTCCGGGGGTTCGAATCCCCCTCTCCCGGCCAGCAAATAGGCACTCTAAGCCGTACTGTCAGCTGATTTGTCAGTAAACAACTCGCCCATTCAAACCATAAGTACAATTCCACCTCAATTAAGCAGCTAATTCCTTGATAAACTCTTTACCAATATCTTGTAAAAACTTGGGAATGAGAGAATAATAGCTATCGGCATCCACCGCTACAGCTCTCATCGATAGAGAAGCTGTTGATGTAGCCGCATATTTCACACTCGTATGTAAGAAGCTTTGTCCCGCAGCTGCCTGCTGAACGTTTGTCGGTAAGCACAATGCCATCCTGTCGGCATCGTGGGCAAAATCCACGCTCGATGGTATCAAGGTGGGCATGTTTCTCTTTGAGGTAGTAGATATAGACCGTTACAGAGCCTACAAGAACAATAAACAAAAAGGCAAGCAGGTAGATATCCACAACAGCTCCTTACGGGGTATAGGTTTTGAGTTCGGCAACGTTTGCTTTGTAGTCTGGGAGATAGTGTTCTACACATTGCCAGAATGTCTGCCGATGGTGTTTGTGGTTGATATGTGAAAGCTCATGTACTATGACATAGTCGATAAGTTTCTGAGGCAGTTTCATGAGCATGGTATTAAAACTCAGGGTATTGCTGCAAGAGCAGCTTCCCCACTGTCGTTTTGTTTTTCTAAATCGTACTGATTGGAAGGTAACGCCCATTCTTTTTGCCCATTGCTCAACACGGGGAGGGATATACTGTTGTGCTTTTTGTCTGTAAAAGGTATCAATATGTTTTGTAAAGCGTTCAGGGTCATAGGTGTGGTATTGAAGTCTAAAGAGGCTGTTCTCAAAAATGAGTTTGGTATTTTTAAGGGTGTGTCTCTCAAGCAAAACAGGGACCGCCTGACCAAGAAAATAAAGATGTGGATCTTTGGAAAAATCGGGATAGTATCCTTTCTTGGAGGCTATTTTCTTCTTTGATCTTTGTATCCATGCAGATTTTTTGATAAGTAGCTGCTCAATATGATGTGGGGAGAGTCCTGGTGATTTGATAACCAGACTGCCCGTATCATCAAATGAGAGATAGGTGTGTTTGAGCTTTGGATTGACAATATGGGTATAGGAGGGAAGCAGGGAGGACATGAGCCTAGTCTATGATCCTTCCCTCTTTGTAGGTAGCTTCACGTACCAGTGTACCATCTTGTCTGTACATATATGCCTTACCGTTAAGAACACCGTTTTTGTATGGCAGCATGAACCAGACATCACCGTTTGGAAAATATCCCTTTTCATAGCCGTGTTTTTTTCCGTTGACATAAGGTGTTGTTTTTAGTACACGCCCCTCTTCGTCATAGAGCTTTTCAATGCCATCTTTGACACCGTTATGTATTGTCACAGTTGAAGTTAGCTCCTCATCTGGTCCATACAGCTTAAGGAGTCCATTCATTCCCGTTTTGTCACTCATAATAAATTCAGAACGAATCTGACCGTTTGGAAAGTACTCTTTTTTGACATTTGAATTACCTAGTGAGGGACCTTCACATCCACTTAGTAGCAGCAAGAAAGAGAGAAAAAGAAAAAAAGAGATAGGTTTACGCATTGCTGTCTTCCTCTATATAGATTCTTAGATATAGTATACAATAAAATACTTTGCCTTGCAATGCATTATATTGCGGACGGATGTGACTGATATTTAGATGAAGGGCACCTTTGTTACACGTGCCCTTCTTTCAGAACGTTGACAATATGGTCTGCGACCCGTAGTGCATTGGCGTAGATGGTCCATGTGTAGGCGACCGATCCGCCTGTGGGCATGAAGCTGGCATCGGCGACAAAGAGGTTGGGTACATCGTGTGCCTGACAGTAGCGGTTGAGTACAGAGGTTTTAGGGTCGTTGCCAAAACGGCAGCCTCCGGCAACAAGGTTCTGTGCTGGTGCGGAGGAGACGGAGGAGTAGATGTTCTTTGCTCCCATCTCTTCCAATACCGCTTCACACTTTTTAGCGATGTAGTTGCCTACCTTCAGATCCTGCGGATGTCCGTAGATGCGGAGTTTGCCTACGGGCATACCGTATTTGTCTTTATATTTTGGGTCGATAGTGACATAGCAGTTGTCATTTGGCAGCCAGTCGTTGAATATCTCAAAGCGGATGCTTTTTTGGTTTGTAAAGCGTTCGACCACCCGTTCCCCAAGTGCTTTGCCCCAGACAAGCCTTCCGTTTTCATAGTTGTTCTTGCGTGCTCTGGAGATGATGTTTTGATGTTCAAACATCCATTCGACCGAACCGCCTTTGAATTTTCCATGCCACCAATCATCGATGAAATACCAGTCCAAAATAGAACGGTTGATAAAATAGCCAGGCTGCATCAGTGCATCGAAAGAGATCTCTTTGAGTGTCTTTTTATGCAGTTCTCCCTGTCCGGAACCTCCTCCGGAGAAGATGAGGTTCTTGCCCAGTTCGCCACTGCTGTTTGCCAGACCGTCAGGATGGTGTTTGTTGGCAGAGTTAAGCAGCAGTCTTGCACTCTCGTGTGCCTGGGCTGCGACAATAAAAACCCTGCCGTATATGCGCTTCTCTTTACCCGTAATTGTATCGACAGCAACGGCATGGGAAACCCGCTCTTTGCTGTCACTGTGCAGATATTTGACATGGGTGTTTGTCAATAGTGTAAGTCTGCCTGTGGCAAGGGCGGGGTGCAGCAGGGCTTCTCTTGAACTGCTCTTGGCACCGGAACTGCAGCCGTAGCTGCCGCAGAAGTTGGAGTAGTAACAGGCATGACGGTCTCCTTTGTCTTGGGAGAGTACGGCTCTGGGGGTGACAAGAGGAGTAATGCCAAGTGCTTTACAGCTTTTGTCAAGCAGGGCGACAACCGCGTTCTCTTTGGTGGGGGGCTGTGTAAAGTTGGGCGTACTGCGCGGAGGCTCGTACGGATGCGGTACGTAGTACCCCGAAATGCCTACCAGCTCCTCGGCAAGAGTGTAGTAGGGTTCCATATCCTCATAGGAGATAGGCCAGTCAACGACATTGGCACCCTCTATGGCGCCGTATTTGCTTTTGAGTCTGAAGTCATCAGGGTGCAGACGGTGCAGCATACCGCTCATGAAGTTGGAGGAGCCGCCGACAATGTTGCCGTTCCAAAAACTGATGCCTGAATCGTAGGTGGGTGTCGCTTCCCATTTGCCGTCAACTTTCTCTTCAATCACATGATACTCTTCAAAAAGGTTGGGTGTAACGATGTCACGTCGGCAATACGCCAGCTCGTCTTTGGAGAAGTCATCCCGTTTCATCAGCCGCCCTTTTTCAATAACGGCAACATTGTAGCCCGCTTTGGTCAGTGTATATGCGACCGCGCCGCCGCTTGCTCCCGAGCCGATGATTACCGCGTCATAATAGGGTTTTTTCATAGCTGTATATACCTTGTTTCCGGTCTGGGTTCACCGCCTTTGGTATGCAGTGCTTTCCATCCCGAAGCGTTTATGTTGCTGCCGTAGACCGGATCTGAAAAGAGTGCCTCCATGGTCAGCGTCATGATGCGGGAGAGCCAGTTGCTGCCGTAGTTTGTTTGTTCATAACGTCTGAGTGCCTCTTCTTTTTGCTGTGGTGTATAGGAGAGGAACTTTTCTTTTTCCCGCTCTGAAAGCTCCTGCGCACCTTCGATGACAAAGGCACGGATATCTCTGTCGTAGGCAGGGTGAAAAATCGTCTCTTCCGTAAACCTTATGGTATGCATAGCCCGTGCGGAAGGGAGTATTCCCCCTTCCGGGAACATATGTGCCTGTACCGCTTCGATAAGACTGCTTACCTGCCTGAATGCTTTTTGCTGCGCGGTGGCAGTTTCTGCATGGAGATAGGGTGATACACCGACTATTGAGCCTAAAATCAGGAACGCTCTACGCTGCACAATGGCTCCTTTCTGTGTAGATAATCCGTATCTTACAACTTTCTTGTACACTCTTCGTGCAAAAAGGCTACACAAAGCTTGCACACTGAACATATTATACTGCTTTGTGTTTAGATAAATCTCATTTTGGATTTCACAATTTTCCCACAAATCATTGTATAATAGACCTATCTTTTAGAGAAGGAAGGTATGGTGATGGTAAAACGAACAGCACTTCTATTGGCGGTTCTGGCAGGACTTGCCGGATGTCAGCAAAAACAGGAAGATCAGGCGGCCCATGATGCCAAAGTAGCGCAGCAGGCGCGTGAAGCATTGCTAAAAGAGCTAAAAGCGAAAGAGGAAGCAAAACGGAAGCAGGAGACGTTTTCAAAGATCGGCATTCAAACAACCGGTGACGGCAAGATCATTATCGATACCAACCGTACAAAACACTACTTTGAGTCGATTGCTGCAACATGGAAGCAGAAAGCGGACAAACTCGCAGCCGATCTACAAAAGGGTATGATCGACGAGAAAGAGATGGGGATAGAGGTAAACGATACCCGAGTGTCAGTGGATTTGAACAAAACGCAGAGCTTTTTGGAGAAATGGACGCAAAAGATGGAACAGTTCGTCAAAGAGATGGATGAAACCGCAAAAATGCTTGAAAAAGATATCAATGCATCTATAAAGATAAAATAGGAGGGTGCGGGGCAAGCCCCGCAAAGAGAGAAGGCAGGCTTATTTCGCCAGTGCCGCTTTGGAAGCTTCCGCTACTTTTGTGAAGGCTTCAGGGTTGTTCATTGCCATATCGGCAAGGATCTTTCTGTCAAGTTCGATGTTTGCAAGCTTCAGACCGTGCATGAATCTTGAGTAGTTCATGTCATTGAGTCTTGCCGCCGCGTTGATACGAACGATCCAGAGTTTTCTGAAGTCTCTTTTTTTCTGTCTTCTGTCTCTGTAAGCATATACCAGTGAGCGCTCGAGTTGTTCTTTCGCTTTTCTGAAGTGTTTTCTTCTACCGCTGTAGAATCCTCTTGCCTGCTTAAGCAGTTTTTTGTGACGTCTGTGTCTTACAATACCAGTTTTTACTCTCATGGTTTTCCTTTACCGTTTTCTCTGTTTAGAAATAGGTGTCAAACGTATTTGTTTGAACTTGCCCCGATATGCGGGGGAACCTTACTTCAGTTGGATCGTTTTATACGATCATCTCTTTGATGTTCTTCGCGTCAACCGGATCGACGTGTTTTGGGCTTCTCATCTGTCTGTGGTGTTTACCGTCGACTTTGGTGAGGATGTGGCTTCTATAGGCTGTACCTCTTTTGATCTTGCCGCTTTTTTTCACTTTAAAACGCTTTACAGCGCCTTTTACGCTCTTCATTTTAGGCATATGCTTACTCCCTTGATAGATTTTTTACGCGGCAGTGCCGACATAAAATGGGACGATATTATACTGAGTTTTTCTGAAACAGATATAAAAGTGATTTTTTGCTATACTTTCACGTTCACGCGTGATTGCGTATGTCCCCATCGCTTAACTGGATAAAGCAGGGCCCTCCTAAGGTCTAGCTAGAGGTTCGAGTCCTCTTGGGGATACCACACTTGTGTACAAAATTATATATTACTAACCCCTTTTGTGCTAAAATCCACTAACCTGTTCAATATGAGCGAGAACTTTAAAAGAAGGCACTTCGTGGACAAAGCAGCCGAGATCCTTTCACAAAAAAAGAAGCTTCTGACCGAGATATACTTCGATCTGCAGCGCCATTTTGAAGTAAAGTACGGCTCTGATGCTCTGGTGTTGATGGAGATAGGCACCTTCTTTGAAGTCTATGAAGTCAACAATGACGATCTCAAGATTGGCAAAGCCAAAGAGATTGCCGAACTGCTTAACATTCAGCTTACTCGCAAAAGCAAAGCGGTACTGGAAAACTCTGTCAACAACCCGCTGCTTGCAGGGGTACCGGCGGTATCGCTTGATCGCTACCTCTCCCGTCTCATCGCTACCAAAAAATATACCATCATTGTTGTCAAGCAGAAAGGTGAGATGCCCAATGTCAAGCGGTATGTTGCCAACATCATCAGCCCGGGTACCAACTTCGAATACCTGAGCGAACCGACAGAAAACAACATTGTCTCCCTGCTTATCGACGAGAACAGCGGCATCTACTCGGTCGGGTATGCTGCCATCGATGTGAGTACGGGCAAGACTATCTGCAATGAGATCCACTCCAGCCGTGACGACAAGACCTATGCGCTTGATGAAGTCTTTAACCTGCTGCAGACCTACAGCACATCTGAAGTGATCATCACCCTTGAAAGCAGCGGGATCGATATGGAGTGGCTGGTGCACTACCTTGAGCTTGGCGGACTGCACTACAGCCTCAATACCAAACGCTTCAAGATCGGCTACCAGAATGAACTCTTTAAGCGTATCTTTGAGATCAATTCGTTTCTGAGCGCCATTGAGTTTCTCGACCTTGAACGCCACCCCTATACGACCGAGGCGCTGGCAGTACTGATAGACTTTGTCATAGAGCATGACGAGAGTATCATCGAGAAGATGAACCGTCCGCACTTTTTGGGCAACAGCCGTTTCATGTACATTGGCAACAATGCTATGGAACAGCTCTCGGTCATCAGCCGCGATCCTGCCGAGATCACCCTGCTTGATCTGATCGACAAAACCTCTACGGCATTTGGAAAGCGGCTGCTCAAAGAGCGGCTGCTCAATCCCATCTGTGACAGGGATATTCTGGAGGCACGTTACGATCTTGTCGAGAAGCTGATGCCAAGCATCGACCGTTTTGAGACCCATCTTAAACAGATATATGACCTTGAGCGTATCGCACGGCGTATCAAGCTGCGAAAACTGCATCCGGTAGAGTTGACCTACATTGCCATGTCTCTGGAGTCGATACTGAAACTGCTCGATGATGCCCAGGCGAACGGATTGGAGGTAGAGGGGCGGCTCAAAGATGAAACACAGGAGATGTTGCGTGTACTGGAGGAGACGTTCGAGCTTGACATCTGCGCACGTTTCCGCATTGAGCAGATCAATGACAACATCTTCAAAAGCGGTGTCTACCCTGCCATTGACACCATTGTCAAGAAGCAGCAGCATGAGGTTGACAAACTGGAAAAAGTTGCCGAGCATGTCGAATCACTCTTTGAAAAGGACAAGCTCTTCTCCCCGTCGGCAACCCGATACACAACAGTCGGCTATCTGGAGAGCGAAGGGTATTTTCTTAACCTCACAAAGAACCGCTTTTCGCTGATTGAAAAAGAGTTGAAGTCCTCGTTTGTTACGATTGATAACGAACATCACTTCTTCAAAGATTTTCAGTACAAGCACCTTAAAAATGCTGTCAAGGTGCAGGCGCCGCTCTTTGAAGAGATTACGCGCTCTTATGAGACGGCGCAGGTGAAGCTTGTCTCACTGGTTAAGCAGCGTTATGTTGAGAGTCTGGATCTGCTTGAAAAACGCTTCTCTCTACTGCTGGATAGACTCATCGTTTTCATTGCCGATGTGGATGTTGCCATCTCTACGGCAAAGTGTGCACGTACCATGAACCTTACACGTCCCATTATCGAGGAGGGGAACTTCTACGAAGCGGTCGGGCTGCGGCATCCCATCATCGAAGCCAATGACGAACGGGGGATCTACGTTCCCAACGACATCTTTCTAGGGGAAAACAACGGCACGACACATAATCACATTACCCTCAATGCCAGTGACGGTGAAGATGTGCATGGTGTACTGCTGTACGGTATCAACTCATCAGGGAAATCATCGCTGATGAAAAGCATCGGGCTCTCTGTCATCTTGGCACAGGCGGGCTTTTTTGTACCGGCGGCAGAGCTGCGTTTTGGAATGTACGAAAAGCTCTTTACCCGCATTGTGAGTAAAGACAACCTCTACAAAGGACTCAGCACCTTCTCGGTTGAGATGATGGAGCTAAAAAACATCTTCAACCGTGCCGATGCGCGTTCGCTCATTCTTGGTGATGAGATCTCACAGGGTACGGAGACAGAATCAGCCCTTGCTATTGTCTCTGCGGCGATCTTGAAACTGCTTTCGCTCAAGTCGACCTTTATCTTTGCCACGCACCTGCACCAGTTGGGAAGCATCGCACAGCTTAAAGCCGTCAAACACCTGATCTTCCTGCACCTTGGCATCAGGTATGATGAGGCAAACGATACCCTTATCTACAACCGTGTGCTGCAGCTTGGGCAGGGTGACAGCCTCTATGGACTGGAGTTTGCCAAGTCGCTGCATATGGATGGTGAGTTTCTCAAAACTGCACAGGCGATCAGAGAGAGCCTTGGCGCATACGGCAGCGAAGTGAAAAAACTGCGTAAACGCAAAAGCAGCAAATACAACAAAGCGCTCTATTTGAGCAAGTGTGCACTGTGTGACGAAGGGGTCGATGATGTTCACCACATTGCCCACCAGCGGGAGGCGAATGAAACCGGGCATATCGACCACTTTCACAAAAACCACAAGTACAACCTGATACCGCTGTGCAAAAAGCACCACCAGATGGTACATGAAGGCAAGATAGTTATCTCAGGGTTTATGATGACAAGCGAGGGGCTGAAGCTGCACTATGAGGTGCGGCAGGAGGACTAAAGAGATGCGCTTAATGCATTTATATCCTCTATGAGCAGATCGGGAGTGATGCCTTTGTCAAGGTCACTCTTTTGAAACTTTCCCGTTTTTACCAGTGCTGTTTTTAAGCCCGCATCCTGCGCCCCTTTGATGTCTGACTCAATGTCATCCCCCACCATCAGTACCTCATGCGGTTTCAACCCCATCGACGCGACAGCCAGATGAAAAAAGGTTTCGCTGGGTTTGCCGATGATCATCGCCTGTTTACCGGAAGCAAACTCCAATGCTTCGACAAAACCGCCCGCATCCATAGAAAGTACGCCGTCATCATCTTTGAAGTAACGGTTCTTTGCTGCAGCTATCAGCCCTGCACCATTTTGCAGTGCCCGAAATGCACGGTTGAGGTGCGGGTAGTCAAAGTTGGTATAGGCATCGCCCACCACGACAAAGTTGGGTCTCTCGGACAAGAACGCAGCAAAGTACGCCTCTGCCTCATCGGTCATCACCGGCAGCATCGTTGCCTCACGCGCTTCTAAAAATGCACGGGTTGCACTCAGTGCGGTAAAGAGCTCCTTTTGGTCAATCTGAAAGCCGAATGCCTCCAGTTTTTTTAGAATGGATGCCGGTGTTTTTCTTGTGGTATTGGTAAGGAAACGTACGGGGTACTTTTGCCGCAGAGAAGCAATAGTCTCCGTAGCTCCCTCGATGACGGTATCACCCACATACAGTACACCGCCAATATCGAACAATATACCTTTGATCCGATGCATCACATACTCCTTTGGTGTATTGAACCCGGAGGGTGGATTATCTATATCATACATTATATAGGGGATTTGTGCAAGTGGTGTGGAAGGGATATTAAAGCAAAATGTTTTAGTATACTTCATTACAAACTATAAAATACAATAAAGAGAGTTATTAATAAGTTTTTGAACTCAAGCATTCGTTTTTAACCCAAGTAAATTTCTATTTTTATTAATATCCAAATGTTATAATTTATTTGAACGGATACAAAAAGGGATAAGTAATGAAAAAATTTGATGATTACGAGTTTAAAGACACAAAGACAGTAATTAGACTGCAACTAAAACAAATCAAAGAAAAAAAACTTTACCCTTGGGAAGTATCAAATTTTCTTGGAAAGTTTAATACCTACTATTACAAATCAGAACTCTTAAACACAATTGCAATTGCGTTAAATGAGGGTATTGACCCTGAAGATATTATCATACTTGATCAATCATTCGCACTAAACCGTCAATATGCTAAATTAAGTTTTTTATCAACAACAGATCAAGATTTAGTTCAGTTGTACTATATCGGCTTACCTGTGCCTTTGTTCCCTAATAAAGATATTTATGTTTTGAACATTTTGTTTAAATATTTTAGAAAATATTTTGTCTTTTTGAACAAACTTTCAAAATCTTCAAAAGCAGTAACTATACAAAAAAAGAATTTACCTAAATATTATAATGTTTATAAAAGTGGGAACTTTGATGTTATGTTTTCACTAATTAAAGAAGATGTTCTTGAGTGTCTAAAAGAAGTTATTCTTGAAGAATCAACGAATGTAATGCTTAATAAAATACATAATGATTTTAAAAAAGAATATGAGGTTTATTTAAAGCATGAAGAAAAAATAGAACAGATAAAGACTAATCTCATTAAGAATGATTTAAAAAAAGTAGATTTTAATAGTATTGTATTTAAAACATATTTTAAAAAGTTTCATACTTGTTTATCTCATGTGCAAAGACCCATTGTTGTTGTAAATAATACGGAAAATAATATATTATCAGTATTATGTAGAGCACAATTTAATAAAAGTGATTGGCAAGCTTCAACCTTAGATTTAGAGTCTATCTCTCATAATAGTCCTTTTAAGGCAATACTTAAAGGTGGGTCTGCATTATATCGCATTTTTATACCTGGAGATAGACAAAAGTTAATAGATAATAAAGAAAAGGTAATAAAGGAACTTAATTCAAAATTACTTGATCCAGAAAATGAAGCAGAATATACTGAGATAAAAAAGGAACTTCAACAATTAGAGAAAGAGATTGAGACCCTGAAAAAAATTAATGTTGCTGAACAGAAAACAAATTCAGATAATGTAGAACATATTGTAATAACATACATTAAAAGTCAATTTCAGAACTTTCAAAATAAAATTCAATCAAGAAGCTCAAACCTTTTAAGTGATAATAACTTTAAACCAGATTTAGGAGATACAGAAGTTTATGACTTTGACATTGATGTATAGGTTTTAAATTATATGGAAAACAGCATTTATATTTTCAGCTAACAAATATAATAATATTAAAAAACCTGCACTATATAGAATTGTTATTAAAGATCTCACAAATAATCTATCATTAGACATTACACTTCTTATATGCCAATATGCATTAACTTCTTCTTCATTCTTTATAGTTAGATTCTTAACATCTTTATGTAGAGAGTCTTTTTTCAGTTCATCTTTTTCTATCGGTTTGGTACAATAGTCTGAACTGATTTGACTTACTATATTGATTTTATTTATTTTTTTGCCTTCAGCATCATAGGCAGTAGTTTTTTCCCTTAACCAAGTACTAAAAAAAACTATTAATTGTTCTTTAGTCAAACCCTTTTCCTTAAAATGTTCTATGTCAGAAAATTTTTTTATTAAATTAGGACAAAAATATAAGTATAAAGAAGTAGCTAATGCAAAAAATAAAGCACTTAGATATAGTAGTTTCCAAGAAAAAGGTAACTCTAGTGCAAAAACAAAATCTTTATATTCAAGTGTTACTTGTTCTATAAATTTGGCTAAGATAGGGATAATAACAATCCAAATATAAGATGAAATTACTATCTTATTATTTCCAATATTTGATAATGTTGGCCAAGATGGAATTTTTTTAACATTATATTTTATAAGAATAATTATAAGTATAACTACGAAAAATATACTTAAAAAGAAAGGTATTCCCATTATTCCACCCCAAAAGTCAAGACAACTTTTCTTTTTCCATAATTCCATCTCCACTATGCTACTTTTTGTAGCA
>FPIB01000025.1_pt2 | contig 13383 bp, 8 predicted proteins | sample 1057271 | NCBI WGS metagenome assembly FPIB01 (sample SAMEA4473313, study PRJEB15554) | hydrothermal vent metagenome | biome: marine basaltic hydrothermal vent biome; feature: marine hydrothermal vent; material: water | place: Pacific Ocean | collected 2011-06-14/2011-07-23 | depth 1199 m
AAGCCCAAAAAGAGAGATGCAAGAACGGGTGTCACCGTAGCAGCGGTAGGAGAAAGCGCCCTAAGCCTTCCGATACTGTATGAGAAAACCCCATCCAAAACCATTACAGAAGTTGCCTATACTATCCGTCCGTTCAAGACCGATGCCAAAAGCTACAATGCCCATACCGCCTACAAAATCTATGGCGATGATATGCCGATAAAAGATGTACGCATCAGCAAAATCATACCTCTTAGAAATGAGCAAAACCGTAGTATCTCAGCACATAACAGGGCAGTGAAGATCAGTGTAGGCAAAGCTTACCTGCTCAGCCGCCTCAAAGGGCTTGATGCCGGATATTGCTATACCTATCTGGTACTTGATATAAATATGACCAATATCCTTCCTACACAAAAAGTGGCAGTAGGAGAAGATGGCAGCAGCCATCCTTCAAGCTGGATAGGAGAGTCAAATGAGAACTATACCTACAAAAATGCCATACCTGGTTATGAGGTGCCAAACTTTGCGAACCATCTTTTTGTGCGCCTAAACGGAAGCCATGAAATGCCGATGAGTCCGATGACATGGGCACTTGGCAAACCGCTGCTTCCCATAGATGCAACATCACTCTATATTGACGGCAATCGCTCAAGATCGGGTATGCTGTTGTTTCGTATTCCTGACAAAAGCATCAAATCACTCTCGCTACACTTTTACGATACCGCTTACGGGCATATCGACCTTCCGATCATCGGTACGGTAAAACAGCACCTTTCCCGTGTCGAGGTACTGCCAAAATATGCACCGGCAAAGCTTTCTGATGCCTTTGGGCTTGGTATCCTCGGCAGACGTTTTGACCAAATGCTTGCGGGGACCAAAGCGCCGAAAGGAACAGAGTATGAGACACTCATTCTTGCCATTGACAGCAAACTCAATGCACTGCTGGCACTCGATCCGCAAAAACGCTTTAGACTCAAGATAGATTCTCCTTTTGGTGCATGGATGCTCAAACCGGCACCGGTTACCCGTTATGTACCGCTTGGTTTGTATGATGCACTCTCTCTGGCTCCTGGATCACATAACCGCTTTGCACTGGTGTTTGAGGTGCCGACACTGCTAAAAAATGCGCCGCAGAGTCTTGTTGTATCGCTCAAAGGCAAAGACAAAGAGGTTCCCATAGAAAAAACAGGCACACATCCAAAGCCTATCAACGTACTTGCCAAAGGCAAAGCGGAGGGGATTGCTCTGGCGCTTAACGGTCTGTATCGTCTTGATCAGCTTGACGGTTACAGTGAAAACTATCTGCTTGCGGATGTAACCCTTGATGAGAAAGAGGATGGGAGTGCGGCAAGACTGCATACAATGCTGCAGCTTTCATCAACACCGAGGAACCAAGAGAAGGAAAACCAAAACAGCGATACTCCCAGTGCCGTTTCCCATCGGGGACTTGGCAATTTCAGCAGCAAAAATGCCAATGTTGATCGTTTCCGCTCTCCAGACAGCAAAACAGAAAGTCGGGTACTCGGGTGTGACGGTATGGCACCGGACGGTTATAAAAAACGTTGTCTGCTTCTTTTTGATTTGGACGGCTATAAAGCAGAGGAACCGCTTTACCTCACTTCTCCAATTTTTAGCGATTTTACTTATACGGTTGATCTCAAACAGCTTAAGAAACTTGACAACAAAGCATTCCCGCTGCTGGCAAAACGCCAGAAGCTTACAAAAGAGAGCTGGGAGAGATCTATGCAGAAGGTGTTAAAGAAGATACGCCAACAACGTATTGCCAAAGGTGAAAGTGTCGGCAGGGAGCATAAGCGTACTGTATCGTTTGAAAGCAGCAAAGATATAGCAAAAGAGGTTGTACCGCTTAGCGCCTCTTATGCAGGTGCACAGAAGATGCAGCAGGCAAAAGATTTTGAGGATGCGTTGAAGATGCTTGGCAAGATTCGCTGGATACCCGCGGCAACGGAAGGTGCTATCTGCTCTTCTGAGACGATGTTCACGCAGGGCTGGGGAACTGAGTATGAGATGACAAACTTTCTCTACCGTATGCTGAAAGTACGTCATATCAAAATTGACAAGGGTTACTACTATCTAAGTAAAGAGGGGAAAAAGGCACTTGCTTCCAAAGCGAACGGTATTCCTCTGAAATATGACAAGGTTCCCTATCTTGCATGGGAAGAGAATGGGGAGTCTCACAGTGTTGTCATACCGTTTTTGAAGGATGCCGCAATGCTAAGAGCAATGCTTAAAGACAAAAGCATCCGTAGCCCTTTGGGGAGCAAAAGTGCCGAAATCAGAATGGAGCTTTATTATGAAGAGAAAGATATTGGTACTGTATCGCAGGTGGGTGGTATGGCTGCGGCACTTGGAGGCGGCAGTGTTTCAAAACAGAAGCGTGAAACACTCTACTCCGAATCGTTTCGCCTTGTGTCACTCTCCAATATGCCTGTTGATGTTTTCTTCCTTAAAGGCAAAAACAAAAAAGGAGAGTCCATTTACACCGTGCGGTGGTATGGACCGGACGGATTGGATGATGAAGAAACAGATATCAGTGCCGATATTGTTCCCAAACGTCTCAAGATCAAGTGCTATAACGGTATGAAATATCTCGATACCTATACTTTCCGTTTTGAGAAGGGGCAAAAGCTTGAAGACATCTTCTTTACATTTGCCTTTAGCATGCCGGATATCTCAAAAGATGCCATTGCCATGATGGATAAAGAGAGGGAAAAACGGTTTGCACACATATCCAAAGCGGCACCTCTGTCACAACTGCAGTGGACAAACCGAACCAAGATATACAACTTTTCCCTACTGCAAACACTTTATGAAAAAACGGTGCAAAAAAAGCTCAATGTTTCGGCAACACGCCATAAAACACCAAGGGTTTTGATGGCGATGGTTGAAAAACGCAATGGAAAACTGCGCAGTACGCTTGATCTGAGAAGTGTGGAAGCCGATGTCTATGGAAAGAAAGAGGATGTACACTCATTCAATCTGATGGACGGACTCTACAGTTCCAAAGCCGAAGCTGCCTCTGTACCGCATGGCAAAGATCTCTTCTCACTCTGGATGGAGAAAAAAAGGATGTTTCTGACCATTTTACCCAAAAAAGAGTACCGGTCGGTCGCACTTAAAATGATGAAAAAAAACGGATTTGACAAAGAGGTACGTGAGCGCTTTGAAAGCAGTGACAAGGTAATGATCATACCCAAAGATTTTTCACCCAAAGACGGTTGGCTTGAGATTGATCCTGAAAGCTATAGACTTGTTTCTGTCCTGCCAAACGGTATGTATGGTGCGATGACCGAGACCATATTGACACAGGAGAATATTGAGACAACCACCCGATACTTTCTTGGTCTGCTTATTGGTTCCAATATCGCTGTAGGCAGTGTGATCAACTATGCACTGCTTGGAGAAGAGACATTTGAGAAGCTCAAAGCAAAATCGCACAAACTCGCAAAGGTACTTGGATGTTATGCCAAGAAGTTCGAGACGGCTGCGGGGGATCCTATAAGAACGGCAAAAAGTGCTGCCAAAGATGCCATAGGCAAAGAGGGAGATGCCATTAGCAATATGATCGAAAGTACGTTTGACTGTAAAGACGGTGGTGACTCAGATGATGATGAGAAGCCAAAAGAGTATAAAGATTTTGTCAATTTCGGCAAAGGGATAGACCATGCTATTTCAAACTACTTTAAGTATATGAAGTAGGGGATAGACTCATATCTCCCCAGCCATAAAGTGCTCAAATATCTGTGTGACCAGCGCAATGCGCTCCTCAAAGCTCTTTTTGCTAGCACGTTCATGGACAGTATGGTCGCCGTCACCGTAAGGTCCCCAGCCGTCAAGTGTAGGTACGCCCTGTGAGGCGACAATGTTGGCATCGCTTACCCCGCCGCGTTTTTCGGTAGGAAGGGTGATGTTGCAGAGGGTTTCTATCTTTTTGACAAAGGCTGCCTGTTTTGGAGTAGGCTGCATCACATCACGCTGGATACCGCCGGAGAGTCTGGATTTTGTTCCGTTGACATAGGAGGTGTTGACAATTTCGTTGATGGATTCAAGAACCCTGTCACGCTCATCTGTAGTCGTATAGCGCAGTTCAAAAGTCAGTTTTGCTTTGGGTGAGATGGTGTTGGCACCAATGCCTCCTTCAATCTTGCCGACATTGACGGTGGTCTGCTTTTCAAGGTCGGTCAATGCGACAAGTTTTTGCAGTTTCATAGCCGCTTCAAGGTTGGCGTCTGCCCCCTTGTCGTAGTGGTTTCCCGCATGTGCGGCGATGCCTTCGATGTCGATGAAAAAGGTACCCACACCCTTGCGCCCGATGACCACTTCATCATGCACACCCGCAGCCTCAAAGACCATGCAGTAGTCATACTCCTTTGCCAGCTTTGCTGTAAGGTGTTTGCTGTCGTCACTGCCGGTCTCTTCATCACTGACAAGAAGAAAGTCGATGTTGTGGATGGTGCCATGCTTTTGGTAAATGTTTCTCAGTGCCTCAAGGGCGACATAGTTGCCCCCTTTCATGTCACATACCCCCGGTCCGTAGATCCAGGCATCGTCTTCTTTGAACTTTTCAAAAGTGCCAGGAGGGAAAACGGTATCAAGATGCCCCAAAAGCAGCAGTTTTCTACCCTCTTTTTGCGGTGATATCAGATGCAGATGGTCACCGATCTTTTCTCTGGGATAGCGGGTAAGCGTAAAGCCAAGTTCTTCCATCCAGTAGGCAAAGATCTCTCCGTTACGGTCAACCCCCTCTTTGTTTTTGGTCCATGAGTTGATCTCGATGATCTCTTTGAGTGCTTGATAGGTATCGGACATGGGCTATCCTTTTTTGTTATTCTTGGCAGATATTTTAGTAAAATATTGTAGAATTGGAGGTTAAACTTTTAAGAAGGATGGTTGAATGGGAAGAAAGATTGGAATGTGGATGTACCAAAACGGTGGTGGTGATAAGATTGAAGCCCAAATGGTTAAAAAACTAAAAGAGAGGGGGATAGAGACAGTCACAGGACTGAATCTCCGCCATGCTATTGCCAAAAAAGGACATATCTACTATGAAAAACGGAAAGTAGACAAGCTTGATCTCTTCTTCTCCTACAATGCCGGGGAGCAGACGCAGTATCAGGTCTTTTTGTATCAGGCACTGGGGCGTATTATCCCTACCATTAACTCCTATGAGGCATTTGCGCTTACCGAAGATAAATTTCAGACTGCCTATCTACTGCAACAGCATGGTATTGCTACACCTGAATTTCAGCTCTGCCACAGGGATGATACGGAGCATCTTCAGCGTATTATGAAAAAATGGAAAAAGATGGTTTACAAACCTACAGACGGGTGGGGTGGCGTAGGTTTAACAAAGATCGAGAGTGAAGAGTCGCTCAATATGCTACTGCCCTTTCTTAATCAGGCAGATCTGCGCTTTTTCTATGTAGAAAAGTTTGTTAAATATGACAACACTGACTACCGTGTCGATATTGTAGACGGGCAGTTTGTCGGCTGTTACGGCAGAAAGGCAAGCAAACGTGACTGGCGCACTAATGTCACCAGTGGCGGTTCAGTCTTTCTCAGAGAACCCAATAATGAGGTGGTTGAACTGGCAATTAAAGCGGCAAAGGTGTGTGGTACGGATATTGCGGGGGTAGATATTATCTATGATTTAGAGCGTGAGGAGTATGTGGTGCTTGAGGTAAACGGTATTCCGGCCTTTGCCACACCAGAACAGGAGAAGATGGGATTGGATTTTAATAACAAGAAAATTGAGCTGATCGTTGATCTAATCGATAAAAAAACAAAAAAATAAAAAAGGAAATGCTATGGCAAAAAAGAAAAAACAGCAAAAACTACCCAAACTCGGACTGCTCTACCTTGACCATGTATTGCGATTTTTTGATAAGAGCAACTTCAAAGGATGGCCTGATAAGATAGAGACGGTTGTCTATCACTGGAAGAATGACAAAGAGCGTTTCATCAAAGAGGTAAAGCGCAAGAAGATCGATGTACTCATCGGGAATATCCCCGCAACGGCATATGAGACTTTTCGCGAGATCGCAAGAGAGCTGCCGCATGTACAGTTCATTCCGTCGCTTGATACACAGTTTGCAAACAAGTCCAAAGAGAATGTGACCCGTTTTGCATGGAAGTACGATATTCCCGTACCCAAGACCTATATCTTCTACGATCATAAAAAAGCGGAACGGTTTATCGATACGACAACCTTCCCGAAGATCATTAAAAAAAGCTACGGTCCTTCCAACTACGGTGGCTACTTTGTCCACAAAGTAGATTCCGCTCAGGAAGCGCACAACCTGCTGGCGCAGAAGAAGTACCATCCGGTCTATATGCAGGACTTCGTACCGATGGAGGCGGATGTACGTGTCATGCTCATTGGGCACAAGCCGGTATGTGCCTTCTGGAGACGGCCGCCCAAAGGGGAGTGGCTGACCAATACCTCTCAGGGGGGAAGCATGGACTATATGGATGTGCCAAAAGAGCTGCTCGATCTGGCCGTCAAGGTCTCCAAAGCCGCCAATGCCGAGTACTGGGCATGTGATGTGGCGGTAGGGGAGGATGGAAAGTACCGCATCCTTGAGTGTGCTACAGCCTTTGCGGCATTCCCGTACATTCGTGACTGGATAGGGCAGTATCTGATGTGGAAATTCTCCAACGGCCGATTCCCGCTGCCAAACATTCCTCTTTACAACTGGGAAGAGCTTGGCAAGATGGACTCGAGTGTACTGCGAACGCTCCGCTACATCACCTTTGGGCGCTACACGCCAAGCTATGACGGAGCCTTCTTCCTCGACAAGAAGACCAAAGAGACGGCTGAGGGTGAAATGTACCTGCATGAACTCGACAGCCTCTACCCGATGCTCAACACCTATACCCGTACCAAAGAGGAGTGGCCAAGCGAGAAGTGGAACTTTCAGGATAACTACGGCAAAAGTATAGTGAAGGTTAGCACTAAAAAGAATCCTAAGTATATTGATAATAATGAAGCTGAGCGTAGTGAAACACAGGAGGATATCATTGAACTCTCTGAGAAAAAGATGAAGAAACTGCTTACCTCCGTTGAAGGAATTGGCGAGAAGAAAGCGGATAAGATCATGAAAAAGTTTGATAAGATAGAGCTAATCCATATACTTGAAACCGCTCCTGAGAAGCTTAATGAAGAGTTTGATTGGTTCAAGGAGAAGTTTCTTAAAAGTCTTAAAAAAGAGTGGCAGGCATTGAAAGAGAAGCTGTAGAGAGATTTGGATATAATCCCGCTCCAATTTGCCAACAAAGGTTGCACGCATGAAAAACCAATACAGGTCTTATGCAGAGAGTCTCGATTTTTTGCATAAGATGGAAAAGACGTATCCCGATCTTATCGAGATCGTCAAGATCGGTACAACCTATGAGGGGCGCGATATTGTCCTCGCTAAGATATCCAATGATGTAGCACATGCCGATGAGAAACCGGCACTGCTTTATACCGGTACGATCCATGCGCGTGAGTGGATCGGTCACGAGCTTGCGTTGGTATTCATTGAGCATGCTGCCAAAAACCGCCATACCGATCCGGTACTTGAAAAAGCACTTGCGGAATCCACACTTTATATGGTACCGTGTCTGAATCCTGACGGTTATGAATACTCCCGTAAACACTTCTCATTTTGGCGAAAAAACCGCCGAAAGAATCATGACGGCACCTATGGGGTCGATCTGAACCGTAACTTCTCCATAGGCTTTAGGAAGATCAGCAACACGACCTCCAATGTCTATGGCGGTGAAGCACCTTTTAGTGAAGCGGAAACGCGTGCTATCAAAGCGTTTGTTGATGCTCACCCCAACATCACCATTGCGTTGGACTACCACTCTCAGGGAAATGTCTTTTTCCCAGCGCACAAGTTCAAACACGAAGCGGAGCTTGACGGTACCGACATGAACGTCATTGCCGCCAATATGAATGATGAGATCGAAAAGATCACCGGACGGCGATACGGTATTCACCGTGGCAAACCGCCCGCTGTGCTCATTAGTGGCAGCGGACGCGAATACTACTACTCACGCGGTATCAAAGCACTTGTAGTAGAGGTGGGTACGAAGAACATTCCTGATTATATGAAGAGTATGAGCAGCAGTATCCATGAGAACATCCCGGCACTTATCCGCACCTTCTCGGAGGTGGTCAACTTCTCCGAGTATGCGCCAAGAAGGGTGGATGAGTTTATGGTGGAGCGTGTGACAGACAACAGTGTAACACTTGTATGGAAATATGAGAAGCGTGATGATATCTTTTTTGAGATCTACCGCAGCACCAAGGACAAAGATGCCTGCAATGAGCGTACACGCATTGGGATTGCCGGAGAGCATACCTTTACCGATACCGACCTTGAGAGTTCGACAAACTACAACTACACAATCCGTGCTGTCAGCAAAAAGACCGGCTACAGCTCCGCGTTTGCACCGGTGGTCAAAGCACGTACCGCTTTGGCAGAAGATGAGTTCTTCCGTTTTCTCTTTGCAACCAAAGAAGGGACTGGCTATGTCGGACAATATACACAGGAGAGCAACCGCTCCCACTTTGGGCTCAATTCGCTTTTTGTAGGGATCAACAAATCCAAAGGTATCTGCGATGCAGTTGTCAGCTTCGATCTAAGCTCCATTCCTAAGAATGCGGTTATCAAATCAGCACGCTTCTATCTCTATCCGATGAACCGTGTTGGTGCTAAGATCGAAAAATTCGGGCAGTGGGACTTGAGCCTGCTTGAGAAGGGCAGTTTCAGCGAGATCAGTGATTTTGAGGAGATCGAAAACGCCAAAGCCAAAGGGATCATTGGTCAGGCGATAAAGTCACGGCAGCTTACTCAGGGCATTTGGAACTTCTGGGAGTTTTCTCAGCGTGAGTGTCAGCTGCTTCAAAAGGAGATCGAAAACAAACAGGCGGTCTTCCGCATTGACGGACCAAAATACCTGCCAGATGGTGAAGACAGCCAGATGATGCAGTTTGATATCGGTTACGGAAAATTCGGCGGCGGTATCCACTACCGTCCAATGCTCGATATCAAATACACCATAGAGAATGAAAAGATCAAGCTGCCCACACAGGAGAGAACTACTATCTCCAAAGAGGGAGTTGAGGAGCAGGTACTCAAAAGCGGATTTGATGCCAACGGCGACAAGGTCTACGGATATCTGAACTTCGACCTTTCGCAGCTTCCTGAACACGACAAGACGATGATTACACAGTGTGCACTGCGCATCCGAAACAACAATGTCTTCAAAAAGAAGTCCGATGTACGTTTTTATGTGGAGTTGGTGGAACTTGACGAGGTGGGTACCTATGAGGATATCAAGAACCGTGAAAAGATCGAGTATATCGGGTATGAAGTTGCCCAGAGTGATCTCAATACAAAAGAGTATCAGTACTTCAACTTCGATACCCTCTCCAGACAGGCACTCGATAAGATGCATCAGGAGGGTAAAACGCTCAAACTGGTCATCAAGCCAACCTCTGCACTGGGAGCAAAAAACCGTATCACCGAGTGGGCGGATGATGCAGAGCTGGTAGTCAAGTACATTCCCAAACGCCGCCATCCTGTCGCACCTGTAACCAATCTGCGTATCAGCAAAGAGAACCGTATGATCAAACTGACATGGGACAAGGTCGATGATGCGGCTCTTAAGGGCTACTATGTCGTACGCAACAGCTTCCACCCGCCAAGACACTTCATGGACGGTGTCAAGCTTTACGGCGGCAAAGATACATGGACATACGACAATTTCGGATCGTTTGATAAAGAGAAGTTCTATGCGGTCTTTACCTACGATGATGTACCCAACTTCTCCGAAGCGACCGTGGTACGGTACGATCCGCTTGAAAAGTATTAGAGGTGCCTTTAATTTTATGAATAGGATATTTTAACTCCTATTTAAAAGGTGCTGTGCTATACTCACCTTATGATGAATGAAAAACCGACACTTAAATCACTGCTTGAAACCTCTTCGGGTAAAAAGCTGCTGCTGCTTGGCAAAGAAAAGATATTTACCCAAAAAGAGATAGCACGTTTTTTAAAGCGTTTCAAAGTTGCCCCGGTGAACACTCTTGAAGAGGGTGTCGTGGGTGTGGTAGAACATCACAGGCTCAACCCGGTTGAAGAGGATATCTCCAACGACGCTTACGAGCAGAAACTCCCCATCTACAAACTGAGCGAATTTGAGCAGCTGCTTTCAGAAGAGATCGACGATGATGCGCTGCTGATGGCGATCAAACTTGGTAATGAACAGGAGAGGGTACGCCGGCTGCTTGGCAACCCGCATCTGAGTGATGCCCTTTTTGTCCGTCTTCTCAAGCTTTACAGGTTCGATGAAGAGGAGGAGGACAGCCGTGACGACAGAGATGTCATTATGCACACCCTTCGCCGCTACATAGCGATAAAGCCTAACGAGGAGGATCTGCTCTATTCCTACCTGACCCTGCGCCGTCTTGCAACGGAAGCGACCGACCCGGGGCTGCTTGAAGCCTTGATGGGGTTTCCAAATTTCTCCTTTCTTGTGCGCGGCAAAGAGAGTATAACACTCAAAGAGACCATTGCCAGAAATCCGCATATCAACGAAACAACCATACAGAAACTGCTTTCGCTCAGAAACCGTGCCATAGAGTCTTCTCTTGCAGGCAACAGCAGTATCTCCGAAGAGGTACAAAAGCTGCTGCTTGGAAGGCATGATGAGAAGATCGCCCGTGCCCTCGCCGCAAATCCTGCCATTACCGATGCTATCTTTGCAGCCCTTTTGACAGAGAGTGAAGCGGTGGTTTCTCTGCTGCTTGTACATCAGCCTGTCAATGTTGAACGCCTGCAACAGATCGAAGCTGCGGTAGGGGATGATGTTATCTTTGCGCTTTTGGGTGCCAATGAGATGCTTGAGAGTGATGTTATCAAACAACTTACCCAAAAAGAGGGGAATGAATCGCTGCATCAACTGCTCTGTGAGAACAAAACAGTGCCGCCGGCACTTTTGGAAGCCTACTACCAACTAAAGCAGAGGGCACTGATGCCTGCTTTGGCACAAAACCCCTCAACACCGGTGTGGATACTTGATGCACTTTATAAAGATGACGGTGAGGCTACAGAGATCGCTGCTGCACTGGCAAGAAATCCCTCAACACCTAAGCCTGTTTTAAGGGCACTTTTTGAGAAGGATGACTTTGAGATCAACCGTGCACTTGCGACCAACGCATCGCTGCCGATGGAACTGCTGGATGTACTCAAACTCGATACACGCCTTCAAAATGAGTTGGCACAGAATGAGCGGCTTGCCTCATCGTTTGAGACGGTGTTGAACCAAGGGAAAGTAATGTTGAATGTCTAAGAAATGAGAAATGAGGAATGAGAAACCGAAAGGAGATGTTTTGCAAAGGAGACAGAGATTATGACAGCGTCATCTGAGCCGATAGGCGAAGCTTCAGTGAGAGGAATTTTCACGGAGCTTTGCTTTGTGAAAAGGAGACAGACATTATGAAAGCGTCCAATATCACCAAAGCCATTGACAAACTTATCGACGCACAGTTGCCGGTCTTTGTTTGGGGTGCGCCGGGGATTGGGAAATCCTCTATTGTCAAGCAGATCGCCAGAGAGAAAGATATGGCGTTTCTCGATCTACGGCTCTCGCTGCTCGATCCGACCGACCTCAAAGGTATCCCCTTTTTCAACGCCGAGACCAAAGAGGGGGTCTGGGCGAAGCCAAGCTTTCTGCCAAATGATCCCAACTCCAGAGGGATACTCTTTCTTGACGAGATCAATACCGCACCGCCAGCCGTACAGGCATCTGCCTACCAGCTCATCCTTGACCGTAAAGTAGGGGAGTATGAACTGCCTAAAGGGTGGAGTATCGTTGCAGCTGGAAATAGGGAAAACGACCGTGGTGTGGTCTACAAGATGCCGCCACCTCTTGCCAACCGTTTCGTGCACTTTGAGATGGAGGTTGATTTTGAGGACTGGAAAGCGTGGGCATACCATGTCGGGATAGAGAGTGCGATCATCGGTTATCTTGCCTATGACAAGAGTATGCTCTTTACTTTTGATCCTACATCCAACGAAAAAGCTTTTGCGACACCACGTAGCTGGGAGTATGTTGACAGCATCGTAAAAAGCGGTATAGAGAGCGATTTGATATTAGATAGTATTAGCGGTGCAGTGGGGCGTGAGGCGGCAGTAGGGTACAGCAGTTTCAAGAAGGTCATGAAAGATTTGCCAGACCTACAGAGTATCCATGATGGCTCACTTAAAGCGTTTGATGAAGATGATCCCAAAGTACTCATGGCACTGTCTATCGGTCTGGTCAACACCGCACGCCAAAACCCAAGTGATGAAGCGATAGACAATATCCTCTCCTTCTCACTTCAGCTTCCCGGAGAGTTTGCCATCATGCTGGTCAAAGATATGCAGGCAAATGGACTTGATGTCGAGGGTGCGGAGGTATGGGGTGAGTGGGTACGTAAGTTTGCCTACCTGCTGAGTTGATGTTTACACTCCATTAAATAATGTAGATTATAATAATTATTAGATAAACAAAACAAAAGGAGTTGTAAGATGCATATGAAAGATAGAATCAAAAGTATTATCAAAGATGATCTGAACAAAGAGAATTTGGGGATGGTCTCCCTGCACCAGACACGTGAATTACTGATGGACGCGGGAGCTGTGTTGCTCGATGTTAGACCGCCTGCAAAAGTGTCAGGAGAAAATGCGCAGGAGGCAGGAATAGCCAGTGCGTACTATACACCTTATCCCGAGTTTACAGAATACCTCGATATCCTGCCTGAAGCGCATGATACACCGATTGTCGTTGCCTGTCTGAAAGGGTGGTTCGCCAACCGCGTCAAAGGCTATCTTGGGTTCATGGGGTACAGCAATGTCTATGTGCTTGATACAAGCATCGAAGATCTCATTGAAGTGCATCATGCACATGCAGACAAGTAAAAAGTTTCTTCTATAGCTTCTTTCTTACGCATTCCTGCGCACTCTTGCGTAGGAATGCAGGTTATATCATCAAACCATATTGGAACATTTTGTAGCTGTTCCCGCACGGGTATGGGAACAGGTAGTGCGTGAGGTATTAGAGTAGCCCAGTCAGTGCCGTAAGCAGCACAGGCGGTGTGATGACCAGCCCAACTTTCATATACTCTCCCCAGCCTATCTTGACACCCTTTTGTGCGAGTACATGCAGCCAGAGTAGGGTAGCGAGTGAGCCGATAGGGGTCATCTTGGGACCGAGGTTGCAGCCGAGGATGTTGGCATAGACCAGTGCCTCGTTGCCTACATAACCGATCTTGTCGATGGCAAGATCCATGATCATGATGGTAGGCATGTTGTTCATCACAGCAGAGATCACCGCCGCCAAAAAGCC
>FPIB01000027.1_pt2 | contig 8881 bp, 7 predicted proteins | sample 1057271 | NCBI WGS metagenome assembly FPIB01 (sample SAMEA4473313, study PRJEB15554) | hydrothermal vent metagenome | biome: marine basaltic hydrothermal vent biome; feature: marine hydrothermal vent; material: water | place: Pacific Ocean | collected 2011-06-14/2011-07-23 | depth 1199 m
TAATTTTTAATTTTTAATTTTTAATTTTTAATTTTTAATTTTTAATTTTTAATTTTTAATTTTTAATTTTTAATTTTTAATTTTTAATTTTTTATAACCCGCTCAATCCCCTCATACGCCACCTGCATCATCGTATCGATCTCATCATAGGTGATGATATAAGGCGGCATAAAATAGATCACATTGCCCAAAGGACGCAGCAATACACCGTTTTTTAGCCCATAGCGGTATATCTCAAGCCCGATACGCTCTTTTGCATCATATCCCCCAAGCTCAACAGCAGCGACCATTCCCTGCCAACGTACGCATACAACATTTTCCAAGGCTTTGAACATCTGCAGTTTTTTGGCAATGTAGCGGCTTTTTTTCTCATTCTCTTCAAGCACATTCTCTGTCTCAAAAATAGCCAGACTCTCCAGTGCCGCACTGCATGCCAGAGGATTGCCGGTATAGCTGTGTGAATGCAAAAAAGCCTTGTACTCACTGTAGTCACAGTAAAAAGCACTGTAAACCTCATTGGTTGTCATCACAACCGACAGTGGAAGGTATCCACCTGTCAGTCCTTTGGAGAGCGTCATAAAATCCGGAGAGATAGCAGCATGTTCACAGGCGAACATTTTTCCGGTACGTCCAAACCCTGTCATGATCTCATCAGCGATAAGGTGAACATGATACTGTTTTGTCAAATCCCGTGCCCCTTTAAGGTAGAGAGGATGGTACATATGCATACTGCCTGCTCCCTGAATAAGAGGCTCGACAATAAATGCAGCAATCGTCTCTCCTTTTTGTTTAAGCACCTCCTCAAGTACCACAAGCGCCTCTTTGGCAGCCTCTATGCTCTGGTCTTTGGGAACCGGTACCTGCATATTCTCTATCAGAAGCGGTTCGTATGTCTCTTTGTAAAGGCTGACATCACCCACCGAAAGTGCGCCGAGCGTTTCCCCATGGTAGGAGTTTGTCAACGATAAAAAGAGGGTTTTTTTTCTACCGAGATTGCGGTGGCAGTGGTAACTCATCTTCAATGCAGCTTCTACTGCACTCGATCCATTGTCAACGTAAAAGACCTTTTTCAGCGTTTCGGGTGTCAGATTAACAAGTTTGTGTGCCAGTGCAACCGCAGGCTCATGGGTAAAGCCTGCAAGCAGTACATGCTCCAGCGTGTCAAGCTGCATTTTTACCCGTGCATTGATACGTTCATTGGCATGTCCAAAAAGGTTGACCCACCATGAACTGATTGCATCGATATAGCTGTTCCCTTCAAAATCGTACAGATAGATACCTTTTGCCGACTTAATAGGAACCAACGGTAAACTTTCGTGATCTTTCATCTGTGTACACGGATGCCATATCACCTCAAGATCACGCTGCATTATTGTATTATTGTCAATCATTCTCAACCTTCTTTTTTTAGCCTCTTTATTCAGGGTTATCAGAGGTCTGCTTGGATAAAATATTATACAAACTTTACCATAGAAGGCAGATAAAATCATGATCAGTTGGATGCAAAAACACAACAAGTACCTGGTATGGACCATTTGGATAGCTACCATCGCATTTATCGGTGCGGGATTTGTCGGTTGGGGAAGCTACGACCTTAGCGGAAAATCGGGAAGCGTCGCCAAAGTCGGTGATATTGAGATTAAACGCTCCAAACTCAATATGGCATACAGCAATCTCTACAACCGCTACAACCAAATGCTTCAGGGGCAGCTTGACGAAAAAAAAGCAAAGGAGATGGGTCTGATCCAGCAGGCATTTGCCACGGTAGCAACACAGGCAAAACTGCTTAACTATGCAAAAGAGATGGGCATCATCGTCTCCGATGATGAAGTAGCCAAGATGCTTGCATCTATCAAAGGCTTCCAAAACAAAGAGGGTATATTTGACAAAAGTATTTACCAAATGTACCTCAAGACACAGCACCTTAAAGCAAAAACTTTTGAAGACTCCCTTCGTGAAGAGATGACCATCACCAAGCTGCTTGATCTGTTAAATATACCAAGCCTTCCGCTTGAAGAAGAGAGTATCGGTGCAGCCGTTAATGTATCAGACAAGATCACCTACAATGTGCTCTTGCCTGATGATGTCAACATTACCATAGATGACAATGCCCTCAAAACATTTTGGGAGGCACACAAAGAGCAGTTTATGACACCAAAAACCTATACGCTTGCCGTGGTATGGACAGAGACACAAAAGACACCTGTTACAGACAAAGAGCTTAAAGCATTCTACGATCTTAACAGCTTTAACTACACGGATGCCCAGGGTAAGCAGCTCTCTTTTGAAGCGGCAAAAGCCGCAGTGACAACAGACCTGCGGTTAAAGAAAAGCAAAAAAGCTGCACAGAAAGCCTATATTGCATTCAAAAAAGGAAAGATCAACAGCAATGAAACACTTGTCGTTCCCGTAGGAGACAGCAGACTTTCAAAAGCAGTATGGGATGAAGTCGTACAGAAAGATGCAGGAGAGATCATCAAACCCAAAATTGTCAATACACGTTATGCAACAGTTAAAGTGATCAAAGTGGAGCAGCCAAAGCTTATGACATTTGAAGAGGCTAAACAAGAAGTTACCCCGCTTTATATTCAAGAAGCAAAACAAAAAGCCCTTCAAACATTGGCGAAAAAAACACTCAAAACCATTGACAAATCTCATCAAAAAATAACAGATTTTATAACCCTGAATCATTTTGACAATCTTGAAGGATTAAATACGCAAGAAAGTTTACAATTTTTACAAAAACTCTTTACATCTTCAAAAGAAAAAGGTATTATTAGCATATTAGATAAAGTTGTAGTTTACGACATTCTGGCACAAAAACTTCTTCCTACAGATGGAAATCAAACAAAAATAGTCAAACAGACGGTGAACACAACCAAACAACGTGTATTTGAACGTCATTTTCTAAAAATGCTAGATACTAAGTATCCAACTGAAGTTTATATGGGAGGACTCACAAATTGAGTAATACAATTTTAGCTATCGATATCGGCTCAACAAAAATATGTGCAATCATAGCTGAAATTGAGGGTGAGAAAGTTCAAGTACTCGGTCACGGCATCTCTAAATCAAATGGCATCAAAAAGGGTGCTATTACCAATATCGAGTTAGCATCCAAATCTATCAAAAAAGCAATTGGTGATGCCAAGCGTATTGCGGGAAGCAACATAACCTCTGCTACCGTATCTATCTCCAACGCTTATGCAAAGAGTCTCAACTCTACAGGTATTGTGAATATTCCTCACAAGGATATCTCTATCAAAGAGATCAACCGTGTCATGCAAACGGCTCTTTACAATGCCAACGTACCCAACGAGTACGAAGTGATTCATGTACTGCCATATAACTTCCGTGTAGATGATCAAGACTTTATTGAAGATCCATTTGGGATGAATGCAAGCCGCATGGAAGTCGATGTCAATATCATTATGACACAAAAGTCCAACCTCTCCAATCTCAAAAAGGCGGTACGTTCTGCAGGGGTTGAGATTGACGGTATCGTTCTAAGCGGCTATGCTTCTGCCATTGCTGTCATGGATGAGGATGAAAAAGAGCTGGGGGTTGCCGTGATCGATCTTGGCGGACAGACAAGCAACCTTGTCATCCATGTCGGCAATTCCATCCGCTACAACGATTTTCTCGGTGTCGGTTCAAACCATATTACCAATGACCTCTCCATGGCACTACACACACCGTTGCAAATTGCAGAGAGTGTTAAGATCCGTCACGGTAATCTCATAGAAACGAGTAATGAGATTATTGAATTACCTATTATCGGCGATGAAGAGAACTGCAACAGTGTCTCTTTAGAGATTGTACACTCAGTCATTTTTGCAAGAGTTGAGGAAGCATTGATGATTCTTGCCAAATCGCTTGAGAAATCAGCGCTTAAAGAACAGATTGGTGCAGGTATCATACTTACCGGAGGTATGACAAAACTTAAAGGCATCAGAGAACTGGCACAATCCATTTTCCCTGCCATGCCGATACGTATCTCAAAACCAAAGGAGATTGAAGGACTTTTTGACGAACTGAAAGATCCGGCATTTGCGACTGTTGTTGGTCTGCTGCTCTACCGTGCAGGCAAACATACGCAATATGAGATCAATTTCAATCAGGAGATGCTGCACTCCAAAGGTCCTGTTGACAATCTCTCTGACCTTAGAATCGGCAATGAACCTGAAGTGCAGGAGGAGATACCTGAAAAAGAGACATTTTCAGAAACAGTGCAGGATGATGAGGCACCGTCAACCATCTCATTTGATGACCTGCCGGATATCGGGAAAGAGGACAGTAACCCAATCAAAAAACTGGGTAACTGGGTTAAACAACTGTTTTAATGCAATACAATACATCACATAAAGGGGGAAGTAATGGAAGAGTTTGAAATCGACATCGTCGAAACAAAGTGCCACACGAACGGTGCAAAGATCAAAGCCATAGGTGTCGGAGGCGGCGGAGGCAATATGATCAATCATATGATCCAGGAAGGGATCAACAGTATCGATCTGATCGTTGCCAATACCGATGCACAGGCGCTTGATAGTTCACTGGCACCATACAAAATGCAGCTTGGCATGAATGCAACACGCGGTCTGGGTGCTGGTATGGTACCAGAAAAAGGGCGTGAAGCGGCTCTGGAAAGCTTTGAAGATATCAAAGCGATGCTCGAAGGCTCAGACATTGTCTTTATCTCCGCAGGACTTGGCGGCGGTACAGGAACCGGTGCAGCACCTATCATCGCACAGGCAGCCAAAGAGGTTGGTGCGCTAACAGTTTCTATTGTCACAAGCCCGTTCAAGTTTGAGGGGCGCAAGCGTACCAAACTGGCAAAAGAGGGACTTGAAGAGCTTAAACGTGAAAGTGATTCTATTATTGTCGTACCAAACGAAAAGCTTCTCTCTATTGTTGAGAAAAATCTCGGTATCAAAGAGAGCTTTAGAATGGTTGACGACATCCTTGCTCAAGCTGTGGGAGGAATCTCAAAAGTTATTCTCTCTCATGGAGACAATGACATTAACCTTGACTTTGCCGATGTTAAAACCGTTATGAGCCATAGAGGACTTGCACTAATGGGTACAGGATACAGTACCGGTACAAACGCGGCATACGATGCCGCCAAAGCTGCCATCGAGTCGCCACTGCTTGACAATATCTCTATTGACGGTGCGATGGGTGTACTGGTTCACTTTGACATTCACCCTGACTATCCTATTATGGAGATTGGTGAAGCAATGAGCATTGTCGAAGAGAGTGCAGATGAGGATGCATCGGTAATCTTTGGTACAACCACCAACCCTGATATGGCGATCGATGAAGTGAAGATTACCATTATTGCTACAGGTTTTGAAGATAAAAATGCCATTCCTGATCCTTCTGCAAAACCGGCAACACAAAAAACACTGATCAACAGTAACAGCACGGCAAACACCATCAATACAATTGCCGGTACAAGACGTATGGCTGTAGGAAGTGACTATGAACATGAAGATATCCTCGATGTGCCGACATTCTTAAGAAAGCAGATGGACTAAGCAGCTCTTTTTCTCTTCTCCTCTTCCCCAACATAGCAGCAGTTACATAACTGCTGTACACTATTAACTCTTTTTTTGCTATGATTCTCAAAATCTTTTTTACTAAAGGACAAGATAATGAAATATCTCAAAACTCTCTCAACAGTTGCAATGACAGGTATGGCTGCAATACTTGCAACAGGCATTACAGGATGCGGACAAAAACCTCAAGAGGAACAAACCCAAGCCAAAGGTGCTTTTGTTATTATCGAAGAGACTGCACCGGGAAAATATAAGATCAAGGACGAGTTTCCGGCTGATGAGACACGAATCGTACTTAAAAAACTTGATGGTACGGAAAAAATATTAACTAAAGAAGAGATGGATGCTCTTGTTAAAAAAGAAGCTGCTAAAATCGATAACGGTACCTCAGAGCTAACCCAACCTAATGCACAAATACAAGAAGGAATGGGACTTGGTGAAGCGATTCTTGCTTCAGCAGCAGGTGCAATCATCGGTTCATGGATAGGAAACAAACTCTTTGGCAACCAAAATTATCAAAATAACCGAAAAGCAGGCTATAAATCACCTTCAACCTATCAACGTAGCAAAAACGGTTTTTCAAAAACACGCAAAACCACAACTAAACGCAGCGGCTTCTTTGGCAACAGTAAAAAAAGCATGTCAAGAAGCGGCGGCTTCTTTGGCGGTTGATGATGGTACGACTCCAACCTATCACACCGCTTACCCCCGACTATCTTGAGTCCCTTGGGTTTGTGTGGCATACCGACAGTGATGACACCCCCTATGTTTCTGATTCCCTTGTCGTTCTCACTGAAGCGGAGGCAGAGGCCTACTACGAAGCCGGCAACACACTGTATGATATGTTTATTGAAGCAGCACAGTATGTCATTGACAACAATCTCTTTCATGAGATCGGTATTCCTTTCAATCTTGTCGAGGTCATCAAAGAGAGCTGGGAGAATGACGTGCACTGGCATCTCTATGGCCGTTTTGATTTTGCCGGCGGCATTGACGGCAAACCGATCAAACTGCTTGAATTCAATGCTGACACACCTACCGCTCTCTTTGAGACCGCTATTGTCCAGTGGGCGATGCTCAAACAAAACGGTATGGAGGAGACGGCACAGTTTAACGGAGTCTATGAAGCCTTGCTTGAGAACTTCAAACGCCTCGTAACCCTCGATGAAGATGTAAGCGATTTTGAATCGCGCTATGAGGGGTGGAAGTTCCTCTTTACCTCCATTCGCGGCAACAGTGAAGAGGAAAATACCGTTCGCCTTCTACAGCATATTGCTACCGAAGCGGGCTATATAACAGAGTTTGCCTATATTGACGAAGTAGAATTTGATGAGAATGAGGGAATCTTCTTCCAAGAGGAGCAGTATGAGCTCTGGTTCAAACTCATTCCATGGGAAGATATCGCCCTTGAAGAGCCAGACCTTGCCATGATGCTAACCAACATCATCAAAAATCAAAAAGCGATCATCTTCAACCCCGCCTACACCCTGCTCTTTCAAAGCAAAGGGCTGCTGCCGATCCTCTGGCAGCTCTACCCCAACCATCCGCTGCTTTTGGAAAGCTCTTTTGAACCGCTCAGTAGATCAAAACAGGTAGAGAAGCCTGTGTTTGGTCGTGAAGGCGAGAGTGTCCGCATCCTTGAAAACGGTGCCGTCACTTCCGGCGGTGAAGGTGATTACGACAACCACAAAATGGTCTATCAGGCATATACACCGCTACCGCAAGACAGTCAAGGAGAGTGCTATCAGGCAGGGGTCTTTTTTGCCTATGAGTCATGCGGTGTGGGATTTCGAAAAGGCGGTATGATACTGGACAATATGTCTAAGTTTGTCGGGCATATTGTGGAGGGATAATCTCTCCTGCTTTGTTTACATTTAAAAATAAACTTAAAGCTTAAACACAATCGCAGGTTCCATATTTTTAATAGGACGCAGACTAATAAATACGGCGGTTAGAGAGACAATCATTACACCCAAAAAACCAACCAGTGGAGCAAACCACATCATCCGAAAAGGAAAAGTTGGACTTGAGACGATTTGTGCCAAAATTGCAGCGATGCCGACACCAATGCCGCTTCCTGCAATGGCACTGATAAAAACCTGTGTAAATATCATATCTCGCAATTGTGCAGAAGAGGCACCAATCGCCTTTAAAACAGCATACTGTTTGATATTTTCATAGGTAAACATGTAGAGCATCACGCCTGTTACTCCAAAGCCCACTAGCATCGCAAGTATTACCATGTTGACCATATCGCCGACATCTTCGGAGTTTATCATATACCATAAAACTGTCTCTTTTTTAAACTCATCATCTGTAATCGCTTTGAGGTGTGTTTTTTGAGTGATTCGTTTTGCAAGTTCATTTGGAGTAATATTTTTTGCAGGACGCACCATAATGAAAGTAATGTATCTTCTCTCACCGGGGATAAGTCGCTTAAAATTTGATATCGTGGTATAGAGCAAGGGTCTTGGGGGAAATCGTGGAATGGTATGCGAAACTCCAGCTACTACAACTCTTTTTGAATTGATAAGCATCGTATCTCCATAACGCAGCTCTCTTGTTGGAGCATTTAAGTGTGAACCGTCATAAGGCCATATATCTTTTTTATTGACAGGTGTTAGGAGCTTTCCCTCTGTTCCGCCACTGTCAACGATAACACTGTTAGGAATATGCAAAAGATTGGCAGGTTTTGGTGCACCGCTAAGAGTTGCGTCATCAACACCGATTGTCTGAAATGACTGAAAATGCCCATTTGCATAACGAGCTGTCACATCACCAATGTAAAGAGGTGCTGCATACTCTACTCCCTCGATACCACGAACTATATCCAAAGATGCATCACTCATATTTATAGTTGCTTCAGTTGAGCTGACTGCCGGATCCATCACCCAAACTTTTGCAGTTGGATTTTCACTCACAAGCGCAAATCCCCGTGTCATAAAACCTGCAAAATATCCCATCGCAAAGGTAACTAAAAATGCCGTAAATGCAACACCGATCAAAAGTCCTAAAAACTTGGTCTTATCATGAAGAAGCATCTCTATGGCAACTCTAAACATCACTTGCCTTTTGTAGTTTTGATAAATACATCGAGCATCTCACCGACATAGAGAGGAAAATCTGGCTTTTTATCCACTCTGTAAACCACCTGCAACACTCTTGTGTCGGTTTGTTCTGTAGGAGTTCCCGTGAGGTTGGTTTTTGGTGTAACCATTGGGATAGTATAGAGGTAAGAGAGCGCTACATTTTGTTCTGGATTTCCTCGTATAAATGCAGTAGCCTCGGCACCTTTTTGAAATTTCCAGGCATCAAATTCATTG
>FPIB01000029.1_pt1 | contig 8261 bp, 8 predicted proteins | sample 1057271 | NCBI WGS metagenome assembly FPIB01 (sample SAMEA4473313, study PRJEB15554) | hydrothermal vent metagenome | biome: marine basaltic hydrothermal vent biome; feature: marine hydrothermal vent; material: water | place: Pacific Ocean | collected 2011-06-14/2011-07-23 | depth 1199 m
ATTACTCATAACATGCTCCTTTCTGATACTTTTTGTATTGTAGCATTTTATTTTTTGTCTTGCTTATTGGGGTATTATACAAACCAAACATAACAGCTGCGTGTAACCAGTGCCATGCCCGAAACGAGAGACTCCATTTATGTGATGTCATGATCTATCCTCTACAAAAAGAATGGTTTTATTGTACTTCAAAAAAGTTTTTGTATGACTGATTTTGGTAGAATGGTACAAAAAGTGAGTAAGGTATGGAGATCAAAAAAGGGATATACAGACACTACAAAGGCAACGAGTATGAAGTACTGATGGTAGCACGCCACTCGGAGACAGAAGAGCCAATGGTAGTGTATCGTGCACTCTATGGTGACTATGGGGTATGGGTAAGACCGTATGAGATGTTTATGCAGAAGGTAGAAGTAAACGGAGAAATGGTAGATCGGTTTACGTTTCTGTATGCGTAGTATCAAATACCCTCCATCTTCCGTGCCTGAAAATGTACAAGCTGTTCATCTGCGAACTTGAAAGAGAGTTCAATGAGACGGCAGCACACTTCGCAAGTGCACGGGAAATTCTTATGTCGCCGTACTGCGCACATATGGGCGACAACGCATCTGTGCACTCAGTGCTCAGTGACAAAACTTTAGCTATACAAGGAATGAAAATGTCAAAGATTATTGAGTATTTTGAAAAATTGACACAGATACCGCACTGTTCGAAAGAGGCGGAGGGTCTGTGTGATTTTTTGGTCGATTTCGCCAAAAGCAGGGGGTATGAGGTAGAGGTGGATGATGCAAAGAATATCTATGCTTACAAAGGTACTCCCAGACTCTGCCTGCAAGCGCACTACGATATGGTCTGTATGGGGAAAGCACCGCAGATAGAGACCTATGTCGAAGAGGGATGGATGAAAGCCAGAGATGCCTCATTGGGTGCGGATAACGGTATGGCAATAGCGATGATGATGCAGCTTATGGAGGAGGGGAAGGTACTTGCGTTTTTCTTTACCTCCGATGAGGAGATAGGGCTCATCGGTGCCAATGCGCTGGCGTTTGATCTTAAAACGGAGTATATGCTCAATCTTGACAGTGAGGATGAGGCAGAGGTTTATATCGGGTGTGCCGGAGGAGCGGATATTATGGCGTTCAAGCAGGATGATTACATCGCGGGAAGCGGTGTATGTTACGAGGTTGCTGTCAATGGGCTTTTGGGCGGGCATTCTGGTGTGGATATAGACAAAGGTATCCCCTCTGCGATCAAGGTGCTTGGGGATTATCTCAAGGAGGAGGGGGTGACGCAACTTGTGAGTCTCTATGCCGGGGAGCGGCGCAATGCCATACCTGCCAATGCGGTAGCTATTGTACGAAGTGAAACACCGCTTGAGGCAAAAGGGGATGTGACAGTGCGGGTGTTACATGAATCTCCCAATATTCTTAAAGAAGGGGCAAAGGTCGTTGAACTCATCAATACTTTCAAACATGGTGTGCATGATATGAACAAGTTACTTGGCATTCCACACACCAGCATCAACCTTGCTATCATCACTGCAGATGAAAAGGGCGGTCTGCAGATAGAAACAAGTGCCAGAGCGATGGATATGGAAGCGCTTGAGAGATTGATCCAAGAGACGGTTGCATTGTTTGAAATGTATGGTTTTACGACGAGAGTAGAGGACAAATATCCTGCATGGAAGCCCGCTGTGACCGACTTTACCAAACTAGTCGATGCAAAGATGCGTGAGGTATTCGGGCAAAGTAGGCTTATGGCGATCCATGCTGGGCTTGAGTGTGGGGTGATCGCCCAGAAGTATCCGCAGATGAAGTTCGCCTCTATCGGTCCAACGATCCGCTATCCGCATTCGACACGGGAGATGGTAAAGCTTGACTCGGTAGAAAAAACCTTTGATGTCGTACAAAAGATCATTGCATCGATGTAGCGGTGTTACACCTTGAAACTCTCCGTTGTTTTGCAGTAGGGTTTCATGAAGCAGTCGTCACATTCGGGTTTAACAGCCTTGCAGCGGTAGCGCCCAAAGAGTACCATCGCCTGATGAAGCCGGTGTAGGTCGGTTTTGAACTTCTTGGTTAGCTCCTCTTCACACTTGATCGCGGTGGGGGCATCGCAGAGTCCCAGACGGTGCGCGACACGGTAGACATGGGTATCGACCGCCATGAGGTTGGCACCGGTATACTCGATCATCACCACATTGGCGGTCTTCTGCCCCACACCGGCAAGTTTGACAAGCTCATCGCGCTCAAGCGGTATCTCTCCGCCATAGTTTTCGACAACACTCTGTGCCATTTTGATGAGGTTTTTGGCTTTGTTATTGAAAAAGGAACAGGTATTGATATATGACTTGACTTCATCAAGATTGGCATTGGCAAGTGAAACAGGGTCAGGATAGCGTTCAAAGAGTGCAGGGGTGATAATGTTGACCCGTTTATCGGTACACTGTGCCGAGAGCATCACTGCAACAAGCAGTTCATAGATATTGCGGTAGTTCAGTTCCGTTACTGAATCGGGGTAGTGTTCCAAAAAAAGTGCTCTGATTGCCTCTATCTCTTTTTTGGTTGCTTTTTTTACCTTTTTAGCCATAGTGACTCAACTCCTTAAAAAAATCTTAGCATAACGTGTATTGGTTAATGAATTGTTTAACTATAATAGATATACTGCTACCATTCCAAATTCAAACCATAGCATCAAAGGATCAAAAAATTATGTTTAAATCAGTAAAAACCTCACTTTTAGCCGTAGCGGTTATGGCAACTTCTGTCGTTGCATCAGATATTCTTGTGACAGTCAACGGGAAGAATATCACCAAGCAGGATGCAGAAGCATTTGTCAGTGCTACTGCTCCAAACGCACACTTCTCTCAGCTTACACCACAGCAGCAGGAGATGGTTAAAAGGACATTGGTAGAGAAGGTACTCTTTGCTGATCTTGCCAAAAAAGAGGGGATTGACAAAACACCTGAATTTAAACGAAATATGCAGAAGATCGCAGATGAGCTGGCTGTGAATATGTGGATGAAAAAGCAGATGGACAGCGCCGTTGTCAGTGACAGCGAAGCAAAAGCATTCTATGACAAGAACAAAGAGAAATTCATGATGCCTGAAACGGTACATGCAAGACATATTCTTGTCAAAAGCGAAAAAGAGGCAAATGATATTATCAAACAGCTCAAAGGGCTGAAGGGTGATAAGCTCAAAGCGAAATTCATCGAACTTGCTAAAGCAAAATCGACTGGACCTTCCGGGCCAAAAGGCGGAGACCTCGGCAGTTTTAAAAAAGGACAGATGGTACCTGAATTCTCCAAAGCAGTATGGGCACTTAAGCCGGGTGAAATTACAACAAAACCGGTAAAAACACAGTTTGGGTACCATGTCATCTATCTTGAAACAAAAAATCCATCTCAGCCGGTTGCATATAATGTAGTAAAAGATAAGATCATTGCAACACTTAAACAGCAGGAGTTTGCCAAAAAAATCTCCCAAATTGCAAAAGAGCTTAGAAGCAAAGCAAAGATTGTAGATATGAGCAAAGCTGCCACAAAAGCAACGAAATAGTATATTTGTACCGGTAGCAGGGAGGAAGAATGAAACACAAGATCATTGCCGCAGGCATTGCTTTAGGGCTTTGGGTCTCTCCTATGACGGCAGATCCCCTCAAAGAGAGTCTCAGCGGTATGCTGAAAAAGAAAGACAAGACGCCTGCAATGGTAAATCTAAATGGTATAGATTTGAACGGAAAACCCAAAAATCTCAAGCCAAAAACCCGTTTGGCAAAAGCAGTTATCGCTGTTGTTGAGGGAAAAAAGATACGCAAAAAAGAGGCAGATGCCTATTTGTCAAAACGTACAAGGGGAAAGATCAAAGATTTTGACCTGCTTCCAAAGGCACAGCGGCTTTCACTGGTAAAAGAGCTTTCTTTGCCTATTTTGTTAGCAAAACAGGCAAAAGCGTCTTTGTCACAAACTGAAAAAGATGCGCTGATCTCACGCGCATGGATGCAAAATGCTATCCTCTCTTCAGATGTACCTGAAGAACAGATCAAAGCGGCGTATAACCGTATCAAAGCAGAAGCGATGGCAAAAAGTGCTTTGCAGCAGCTTCCGCCCCTTGAGAAGATCAAAGAGCGTATCAAAATGCAGATTGCCCAGCAGCAGCTTATTGGGCAGTTGATGCGCGGAGTGGACATTAAAGTCAATTCATCTTCAGATTCAGTTGCAGGTTATGTCGGGATGATTCCTGTTTCTATAGGTGAGGCGAACAAGGCTCTTGAACGTCTCACCCACGGGCAGAAGAGGTGGAAAGATCTTCCCGAGAGTGACAGACGCAAAGTTCTCAATCTTATGGCACCATCCAAACTGATCACGCTGAGTGCAAAGAATGCTTTGACACAGCAACAGAAAGATACAGTCCTGGCAAACTTCTGGATGCAAAAAGGGATCTCTGAGGTTAAAGTTTCCGATAAAGAGGCAAAAGCCAGATATGAGAAGATCAAAAAACTGGCAAAAAGACTGAAAAAGAAAGAGCCATTTCCTGCATTTTCCAAGATCGAAAAGAGTCTTAAGATGGAAATTGCAAGAGAAAAATTTGTAAAATCTCTGACAAAACATGCAAATATTAAATTAAAGTAAAAGGAAAGTTTACAAAATGTCTACAAAAGTATTGGATGCTATCAGTACAGGTGTCGTAACAGGGGATGACCTAAAGACACTTTTTACAATTGCAAAAGAGAATGAATTTGCCATTCCGGCAGTCAATGTCGTAAGTACCTCCTCTGTCAATGCTGTGATGGAAGCGGCGAGAAAAGTCAACTCTCCTGTGATTATACAGTTTAGTAACGGTGGAGCGGCATACTATGCAGGTAAAGGAATCGATGCAAAAGAGGGTGCGGTACTTGGTGCCATTTCCGGTGCGCAGCATGTGCACACGTTGGCAGAGGCTTACGGTGTGCCTGTTGTACTCCACACTGACCATGCAGCACGCAAACTTCTGCCATGGATCGATGCGCTGCTCGATGCAAGTGAAGCGCATTTTGAAAGAACAGGAAAACCACTTTTCTCTTCACATATGATTGATTTGAGTGAAGAGCCCCTCGAAGAAAATATCGAGACATGCAAACGCTATCTAGAGCGTATGAGCAAGATGGGTATGACTCTGGAGATCGAACTGGGTATCACAGGCGGAGAAGAGGATGGTGTGGATAACAGCGATGTGGACAATGCACTGCTCTACACACAGCCTGAGGAGGTAGCGTATGCCTATGAAGAGCTCTTGAAAGTCTCTGACAAGTTTACGATCGCTGCATCGTTTGGGAATGTTCATGGGGTCTATAAACCGGGGAATGTTATCTTGCGCCCTGAAATTCTCGACAATTCCCAAAAGTACATTGAAGAGAAGTTCAATACTGCATCAAAACCTGTCAATTTCGTCTTCCACGGCGGTTCGGGAAGTGAACTTAAAGATATTCGTGATGCCATCAGCTACGGGGTGATCAAGATGAATATCGATACCGACACCCAGTGGGCATTTTGGGATGGTGTACGCGGGTATGTTGCCAAATACCACGACTACCTGCAGGGGCAGATCGGCAACCCAGAAGGTGAGGACAAGCCGAACAAAAGCTACTATGACCCACGCAAATGGCTGCGTGCGGGTGAAGAGTCTATGGTTAAGCGTCTTGAACAGGCTTACGAAGATCTCAACTGTCTCAATAGAAACTGATAAACACGTACTTGAAGGAGTGCTTTGAGATAAACACTCCGGCAGTCGCAAACGGCAGAGCCGCCCTTCGGGTTGAGTGCTCCTTTGTCGCATTTATCTCAAAGCATCCAATCTAATGAAATTAAATCTTCCTTCTCCAATCCAATCTGTCATTTTTAAGAACCATACGTTTTATCTTAAACGTGATGATCTGATCCATCCTGATTTTTCCGGGAACAAAGCCCGTAAACTTTACTATTTCCTTACACAAAATTTTCCTCATATTAACAAAATTGTCTCTTATGGCTCCGCACAATCCAATGCGATGTATTCTCTCTCCGTACTGGCGAAGTTGAAAGGGTGGGGGTTTGAGTATGATGTGGATCATATTGCAAAATACCTTAGGGAAAATCCGCATGGAAATTATAAGGGAGCAATAGATAATGGAATGGTGGTGAAGGAACAGGGAGCAGGGAGTAGGGAGCAGTTTGGTAAAAATGTTTTGTTTATAGAAGAGGGAGGACGGCAGCAAGAGGCGGAGTATGGTATAAGACTTTTGGCGCAGGAGATTTTTGATTGGCAAAAAACGCAGGGTATTGAACAGGTCAATATTTTTTTACCCTCAGGTACTGGCACGACGGCTTTATATTTACAAAAGGCATTATGTGATGAAGGTGTTGTTGGGGGACAACACCCTACGGTATACACCTGTGCATGTGTTGGAGGAGATGACTATTTGAAAAAGCAATTTGGTATGCTTGAGGCCGATGAGAGATACCATCCAACCATACTTTCTCTACCAAAAAAACACTATTTTGGCAAACTCTATCGTGAAAATTACGAAATTTGGCTAAAATTACAGCAAGAAACGGGTGTGGTCTTTGACCTGCTTTATGACCCGCTTGGTTGGCGTACTTTGCTTGCTCACCCTCAGGTATTATCAAAACCTGTTATCTATATACACCAAGGTGGAGTATTGGGGAATGAAAGTATGCTTTTACGTTATCAGCGGAAATTTCCGCTGATAACAGTGAAGGGTTAATAGTGAAGAGTGAATAGTTTTGGTATGATTTCTTCCAGAAATCTTTTATCAATGTAAGGTGCGTAACCATGTACCGAAAAAGGGTAATACAATGAAAATATTTTACAGTAGTGACGATACATTTGAAGCTAACTTCAATGAACTTCTTGAACGCGGCAAGATGGATATTGAAGGGGTAACAGGTATTGTCTCAGGACTTCTCAAAGAGATACAGACTCAAGGCAACAGTGCACTCAAAGCACAGATTGCACGTTTTGACCGTTGGGAGCCACAAAGTGATGAGGAACTGATGGTCTCTACCGATGCGATGGCAGCAGCGTATGAGAACATTGAGGGTGAACTTAGAGATGCGCTGAAGCTGGCGTATGAGCGTATTGAAGCCTATCACCAAAAGTTGATGCCAAAAACATGGATGGACACAGAAAAGAGCGGTACAATACTGGGGCAGAAGGTCACACCTGTAGACAGAGCTGGGCTCTACATCCCCGGCGGGAAGGCAGCCTATCCATCGTCATTGTTGATGAATGTTATTCCTGCACAGGTGGCAGGTGTTGAGGAGATTGTGGTCTGTACTCCGGCACCGGACAATGAGCTCAATGAACTGTTGCTTGCTGCCTGTCACCTTTGTGGTGTGAAGAAAGTATTTAAAGTCGGCGGTGCATCAGCGATCGGTGCGATGGCGTACGGTACTGAAACGATCCCAAAAGTTGATGTGATCACGGGGCCTGGCAATATCTTTGTTGCTACTGCCAAGAAACTGGTCTATGGAGAGGTCAATATCGATATGATTGCAGGACCAAGTGAGATTGGTATCCTTGCTGACGGTACGGCACGAGAGGACTACCTTGCCATTGACCTGCTCTCTCAGGCGGAGCATGATGAGATGGCAAGCTCCATTCTTATTACTACCGATGCAGAACTTGCCAACAGGGTTAGTGATAAGGTAGAGGCGTTTTTAGGTACACTCAGCCGTGAAGAGATTGCTAGAAAGTCTATAGAGGAGCGTGGTGCGATTATCGTGACCAAAGATATGGATGAAGCGATCGACCTGATGAATGAGATCGCCCCTGAACACCTTGAAGTCGTTACCGAAGCCCCTATGGCACTACTTGAGAAGATCAAACATGCCGGTGCGATCTTCCTTGGCGAGAATACGCCTGAACCTATCGGTGACTATATCGCAGGTCCCAACCATACACTGCCAACAGGCGGAACCGCGAAGTTCTATTCACCTCTTAGCGTAGAGAATTTCCTCAAGAAATCTTCTATCATTATGATGAGCAAGCAGGGGATGCAGGAGATAGGAAAGCAGTGTGCGATGATTGCGCATACTGAAGGATTGACGGCGCATGAGGAGAGTGTGAGGATACGATTACAAAGCAAATAGTCTATTTGCATAGTAGAGTGCTGTTCCCTGACAGCACCAAGAATAGTATCGCCAATTCAACCAATAAGTGCAATTTCTGAGAAGATAGCGTGAAAGAGAGGGTTAATCGATCATAGGTTATCCTTTTTTC